>Ga0114951_10003979_pt1 | contig 14819 bp, 10 predicted proteins | sample AM7aDNAmetaG_FD_88677 | JGI IMG/M metagenome (GOLD analysis project Ga0114951, IMG submission 88677) | Freshwater microbial communities from Finland to study Microbial Dark Matter (Phase II) - AM7a DNA metaG | ecosystem: Environmental > Aquatic > Freshwater > Lake | place: Finland: Lake Alinen...
AGTATCTGTATCAATCGCTTCTATAACAGCAGACGACTGAACGTTGCAAAAAAGAGCAATTTTATGCTTCATCGTTTCAGTTATCGGTTTTTCGGTTCGACAAACCAAAACGTCTGGCTGTAATCCCTGTTCTAACAGCGTTTTAACAGAGTGCTGTGTGGGCTTGGTTTTTAATTCACCAGCAGCAGACAAATAGGGTATTAGCGTTAAAAGAATCACCAGACAATCATTTTCTCTTTCATAACGCAATTGCCTTACAGCTTCAATATAAGGCAGTGATTCAATATCACCAACTGTTCCCCCAATTTCTGTAATGACAAAATCATACTTTTTGTCTTTTCCTAACAACATTATTCTGTATTTTATTTCATCTGTTATATGAGGAATTATCTGAACCGTTTCACCCAAATAATCCCCCCTTCTTTCTTTTTCTATTACGGACTGATATATTCGTCCAGTAGTAATATTATTGGCTTGTGATGTAGGTGTATTTAAAAAACGTTCATAGTGTCCAAGGTCCAAATCAGTTTCTGCACCGTCATCTGTTACATAACATTCTCCATGTTCATATGGATTTAATGTACCAGGGTCAATATTTATATATGGATCCAGTTTTTGCAAGGTTACTGAATAACCACGCAGTTGAATTAACTTTGCCAATGATGCAGCTATTATTCCTTTACCAAGTGAAGAAACTACACCTCCAAGAACAAAAATATATTTTGTCGATTCCATGTTTTTAAATTATGCTATTCACAAAAGTAATAAAATGGTTTAAAAACTTAAATTATTTATAAAATTATAATGTGAAATTAATTTAATGCTTTATGATTTTTAATATTGTAATTATATACAATTATTAAACTTTTAGAAATATTCAATTTTTTTAAATGTTAAATATATTTTTTTTATTATTAGAAAAATTATAATTTTATATATTTGTATTAATAAGATGCTATGAAAAAGTTTGTTTATCCATTTTTATTTCTGCTATTAATAACGCTGATCTTTGTTATTCCTAATATTCCTCTGCCTTTTTCATTCCCTTTAAGAATTAATAATTTGTTTATTTCTGTATACAACCGTTTTACAATATGGATGCCATTCATTTTCTTATCCGGATTGATACTGTCTTGTTTTATAACAGTTTTTTTTAAAAAGTACAGATACAAGGGTGCTAAATTTTTATTATTTCTTTTTGCACTTATGTTTATTTGTTTTTTAAGCACAAATTATATCTCTCCTTTACTTAGAGATTATAGTAAAGGATATGTTATAGAAAGAATAGAACCAGTTATTAAGGCTCTTGATAAGTATAAAAAAGATAATGATGCATATCCTGAATCGCTTCAATTATTATCTCCTCATTATATTGAAAAAATACCATCTACACGTGTTCTTACAATAAAAGATGTCGAATACAAAAGAGATAATGAAAATTATACACTTTTGTTTATGCAATATATTAATGGTTGGGATGTAGATATTGTTATGTATAATTCTAACAATAAATACGACGATGATAATTCTAACTTAAAAAAATTTGGAAACTGGCGTTATTACTTTAGAAATTGATTCTTAAATAGTTGTTAATTTTTCATTATCTCCATCTTTTATTAATTACGGTTTTTTAGTACTTTTTTTTAGGTTTAAATAATATTATTCTGCTATCAATAGAGATAATATATAATGTCTATGAATGCTTAATGTTTAAGTTTTTTTGAAAAGATAAGGTTAAAATTGAAAAAAAACTTAATTTAGCATAGTATTTGTAAAATCTTAACCGGTTTTTCAATTAATCATTTAAATGTTTGCTGCCATGAAAAGAAATAAATCAAATTCCTACAGTTTGCTAATTTCATTATTAGCTATTACAATATCTTTCTCATCTTGTATAAAAGATCAGACTCCCACTAAAACTGTAATGGAAGGTGTTTGGGAAGTCACTGAAGCTTATAATGAAAAAGGAGAAGATATTTTATCTAAAGTAAGTTTTCCTGTTGTTGGTTTTCAATTAAGCAGCGATAATACCGTGATATCTACAGCTGGACCAATGATTATGTATATTGTTTATGGTGATAATAAATACACTCAGATTGCCTCTAAAATAGATCAGGTATTGAATTACACTACTCTTAACTTTAATGGTGGTGAGTTTTTTGTAAGTGGAGGTGTACAAAATCGTTTTACATTGGAAATGAAGTTAGAAGGATTACCGGGACAACAAACGTTAACTACTTTGCTTAATTTATTAGGTGTTACAAATGATTACTGGGATGTGGTTATTTATCATAAATTTATAGATGTTTATGTTCAAACTGATGAGAAAAATGGCACCATGACTTGGGAATTTGATAGTACTACACATGCTGTTTATAATACAAAAGATAATCAGGGTAATTACATTTTATGGAATGGCTGGCCAGTTGCTAATTTTTCTAAATGCCGCTTTGTGCTCACTAAAAGAGTAAAAGACCTTAAAGACATCGTAATTGAGCATACTCACAGCTAGATATTTTATTAATTTATAAAAAATGAGTAGAATTTTTTTTTCTACTCATTTTTTTTTATATTTGCATCGAAATATGGTGTTATTATATTCTAATCTTGAATATAAAACATAAAAGGGAATCAGGTGAAAAGCCTGAACAGTACCCGCTGCTGTAAGCTCTTTAATATTTTTTTGAACTCTTATGCCACTGTCCCGACCTGTCGGAATGGGAAGGCTTCAAAAAATGAGCAAGTCAGAAGACCTACCATATCAAATACTTTTTAATTGGAAAGTAGCTTTCGGGTAAAAAGGCGATCAATTGATTTAAATATCAATGCACTTTATCTCTTAGTTATTTTTCGTGTTAATACATGAAAAATGCGTATTTATAAAATAAATAAAAAAATATTATTGTTTATCATATCATTATGGACAATAAGTCTATATGCACAAGTTACTTCCAATGATTCAATAATAACTTTAAGTACTGTTAACATATCATCTGAACGGTTGTATGGCTATTCAGGAGGGCAAAAGATTATTTCTTTAGATACTTCTGTTTTGAAACAATACACTTTTCAGAATGTTTCTGATTTAGTTATTCAGCAAACTTTAGCCAATGTTAAAACCTATGGTTCAAGTATGCTTTCAAATGTAGGTATCAGAGGAAATGCTTCAAATCAGACAGGCGTTTTCTGGAACGGAATTAATATTAACTCATCAAATATAGGCATGACAGATTTTTCATTATTGCCTGTCTTTTTCTTCGATAAAGTAGAAATGCAATATGGAGGGGGTAGTCCATTATTTGGCAGTGGTAGTATTGGTGGCAGTTTTCATTTCTTTAGTACTCCTGTCTTTAATAAAAAAATTGAATTTGCTTTAAGTGGAAGCAAGGCTAGTTATCATGATAATTCGATAGCAGCGAAAATTGTCTTAGCAAATGCAAGGTTTTGCGGCGCTACTTCCATATTTTATAAAGATGCAAAGAATGATTTTGAATATATAAATGAAGCTAAGTATGGCAAACCACTTGAGAAAATGATTAATGCAGCAGTTATAAGCAAAGACTTACTGCAGGATTTTGCATTTAAAATCAATAAAATTCAAAAAATCACTTTTTCAGCTTGGGCGCAAAGTAATTATCGTCAGATTCCCGGAACAATGACAACTACACTAAGTGAAGCCAAGCAATATGACCAAACAATACGGTCTGTTATAAACTGGGACAGAACAACAGACAAAAATAAGTTTTATTTTAAAGTTGCCGGTATATATGAAGACCAACATTTTATTGATTCTATTGTTCATGTCAACTCTCGACTTAAAATATATAATCAGATTTCTGAAATAGGTTTTTCACAAAAAATTAAAAGAAATATCAGACTCGACGGGGGTATTAATAACACTTTATCTATTGCTGACATCCAATCCTATGATGGGATTAAAAAGCAGAATAAATCGAGCTTCTTTTTGTCATACAATCAATTTTTTCTTCCAATAGACTGGTCGGCTCAATTTAATATAAGATATGAATTGATGAGAGGTTTTATTATTCCTGTTTCTCCATCTTTAGGCTTTGAAGGTAAGATATGGAGGTTTTTATATGGCAAAGTTAATATATCAAAAAATTTCAGGGTACCTACTTTGAATGATATTTATTGGCAACCAGGTGGTAATCCAGATCTTAAATCTGAAGAGAGTTATAACCAGGAAGCTACAATTAATGCTATATATTCAGGAAAAAGCTTTTTAAAAGAGGTTGAAATTTCTGTTACAGCTTATCATTCTATAATTGACAATTGTATTCAGTGGATGCCTACTGAAAATGTTTACTGGGCTCCTGTAAATCTGAGAAAAGTAAGATCAGAAGGCATAGAAGCAGAAGCCAAAGGCACTTTTAAGATTAATAAAATTTTTATATTGCTTAATGGTGGATATTCCTATACTTCAATAATTAACATTAACCAGATTTCTGCCTTTGACGAATCATACAATAAACAATTAATATATGTGCCTTTTCATAAAATTCATTTAAATGTTTATTGCCAATATAAGAATATGAATTTTACTTACAATCATGTATTTACAGGAAAACGATATACTGAGATTGATAATTCGAAGTTTCTACCCTTTTATAACATAAGTATGTTAAGCTTTTCGTATTCATTTCATTTTAAAAAAATAAGCATAGAATCTTCATTTAAAGTAGATAACTTATGGGATGAAAGATATCAGATTATTCAGTGGCGTCCCATGCCAGGACGTAATTATAGAATAGGACTAAATTTTAATTTTAATTCAAATAAATAATATATAAATCTAAATTTAACAAAATGAAAAAATCATTTCGAAAAATCGTATTAGTGTTAGCTGCTATTTCTTTTCTGTTTGGAGCATGTAAAAAAGAAAAACAAATTGTTACAGACGATAATAATATTGCAAATCCTTATGAGACAGGTGTCTTTATTGTTAATGAGGGGCCTTTCCAGACCGGTACGGGTACAATAAGCTTTTTAAACCGCAGCACAAAAGTGGTAAAGCAGGATATTTTTAACCTGGAAAATAATCGTCCATTGGGAAACATAGCTCAATCAATGACAATTTTTAATGATAAAGCATATATTGTGGTAAATAATGCGGGCAAGGTAGAAGTGGTTAATACAAAGACTTTTAAGTCGGTAGGTGTTATTGATGGACTTAACTTGCCTCGTTTTTTTGTAGGTGTAAATTCTACTAAAGGTTATTTGTCGGATTGGTCAGGAAATATTTCTGTTATTAATCTTACAAGTAATACGGTGTTGTCTACAATTAACGTGGGTGGCTCTCCTGATAAAATGATAATTTCAGGAGGGAAGGTTTATGTTATTGGTTCTGCCGGTTTCACTTCTGATAGCACTTTTCATATAATTAACATTACAAACGACACAAAGATTAATACATTGATAATAGGTGATAATCCTTCGGACTTGGTTTCTGATGTTAACAACAAGATTTGGATTATTTGTGGCGGTATATCTGATTGGAATACCCCAAGCAACAATACAAATGCAACACTTGTAAAATTTAATCCTTCCACCGACAGCATAGAAATGACTTTTGATTTGGGTTCGACAAATTTTGGGGCTAAAATCGCTATAAATGCTGCTAAAACAAAAATCTTTTACACTTTATCAAATGGTGTTTACGAAATGGATGTCAATAATCCAGTTATCAACCCACAGCCATTTATTGGCAAGTCGTTTTATGCAATTGGGTTTGACAATGTTGAAGGTTATTTATATGGTGCTGACCCTAAAGATTATTCGGGTAATGGCTGGGTATATAGGTACAATAGTACTAATGCAAGCGCTGTTGATTCTTTTAAGGTGGGAATAATACCTACAGGTTTTACGTTTAATTAAACTTATTTTGAGGGTTTACTTTGAGTGAAGATCTGATGAAGCAACTAAAGTGTAATCTTTAATGATAATTTTAATGCAAAATTGTCTTTAAGGTTAGGCAAAGCATAATTTCCATAACGGTAAAATGCACCAACTCCAAGACCATAAAAGCCTGTATGCAGGATATCATTTATAATTAGGCCTGATTCAAAAAATCCTTTATCTAAAGTGCTGAATTTAATTTCTCTATGAGAAGTACGGTCGGATAAATTGCCAATTCCATAATTGGATAAAACAATAAACTCAGGTTGAAATTTTTTGATTTTAAAAAGCAGTTTACCAAAATTATGCTGATAGAAAAGGGCTACATATCTGTTTGATAAAAATTCATTCATCCTCATTGTGTTAAAAGTATAAGGTGTGAAAAGAGAAAAATTTTCAAAGCTTCCTAAGCCATTATATAACCTGCAGTAAGGTATATCACTGTCAATGTATCCTGCTAATACCCTTAGACTTGAAGTGCCAAACTGTTTGATGAAGATATCTTTTTCAATACCAATATCAATTTTATTAAAATCAAAATCACCATACCAGATTCCTTTTAAGCCCTTGGATAAACCCAAATAGAAAATAGGGTAGGGTGTACCCATAGAATATTTATAGTCTTTGCTCTGAATAAATTTTTCTTTATAAGCAAACCTTGTATTTAATGATACTTCAGTAAAGTTAAACTGATTACTAAGGATGTTGATATTATCAATTGTTTTTGAGAACATGTAATCATAATTCGGTTCAACATTAGAATGAGATACGGTCAGTTTTGTAAGGAAATATTTCAAGTAACGGGCTGAAAAGGAAAATTTATGTAATTGAGAATAATCTGTCATGCGTATCAGATAGCTTCTGAAATCATTTAGTTTTAGTATTGGCACAAGGTCAAAATTATTGGCAGGAGCACTTTCCAAATCGTCGTTCACGAAAATATATTTAAAAGTCATATCATTGTTTCTGCTAATATTTATTGTAGCAGATGCACCATATCTAACATATTCGTTTTTGAAACTGTAGGCAAAATACCCTCCCAGTGAGAAAAAACGAGAAATCTTTTGATTGGTTTCTAATCCCAAACCTAGACGCCAGCCAGAATAATTGCTGAAACCTACAAACCTGCCTATATCAAGATTGAAAATTTTATAAGGAATTTTGCCTTCAATTAATGTTTTGAACATGCCTGAAAAACGTTCAAAATGGTGTTTATGACTTAAGCTGTCAATAAATTTGTAGGTTTCCATATCCTTTTCAGAGAGTGGTTCGAAGCGGTATTTTCCCCATAAGCTATCATCCTTTTCATTGGCATCGGGCAAAATATCGTATTCAACGTTACCAATGTCCTTTTTTGAAATTTTGCCATTAATTTCAATATCCCTTATATATGTACGTCCATTGCCAAAGACTTTCATATCCGACTGTGGGTATGAGTATATAAGCTCAGTGTTCAACTGGACAGGAAACCAATGTTTTCCATCAATCATTTCATAAGATTGCCTTATTTTGATATTAAAAGCATCAATATTTCCATCAGCAGGCTCAGCCGTTACATTCTGGATAGCGAAGCCATTAGTGTTGATATACAATAGTCCTGATAAACCATCAAAGTTCCTGTTTGGGCGAGGTTTGTAAGAGATAATAAATACTGTATCTGAATTATTATAAACAGTATCTTCCAAAATAAAAAGATACCTGTCTGTGCTTCCTTTACTTATAGGGTTTAGAAATTTTTTATCCATTATATCTATATATTCTGGATAAAATGAAAAAGTCTGTAATTGCGAAGCAATAAGAGAAAATAGAGGGTCCTTAAACCCTGAAATTTTGCATGCAATAACTGTCTCCTTATTCTGACCGGGATAAAGGTATTTACGGTTGGTTATACTTTCAATAAGCATAAGATATGTCTTGTCCATCATCTTTGTCATCTCCTCATTGTCAGCACTATCCTTATGCGTTTTGACCTTTAGTTGCTTAGTGTCAATGCCAAAAGTTACTTTATTGTGCGATTTGTATTGAAAAGAAGGTAGCATTTCAGGATTGTTTTTATCTCTGTTCTGGATTACAGAATTAATTATTCTGTGTGCGGGATTTTCTTTAGGTAAAATGATTACTTCATCAAGAAGTATTTCAGAGCGTTTCATGAAAATACTTTGCTCTTTTTTTCCAGTTAAAACATAGTTTAGACTTTCATATCCTACATAACTCAATTTAAGGGAAACTGGTTTCTCAGTACTTTTAAGTTTAAATTTACCATCAATATCAGTCCCCCCACCTTTGTTTGAATTATTGATAATAATATTGACAAAACTCAATGGCTCAAGTGTTTCTTTATCATAAACGGTTCCTTTTATTAAATATTCTTGTGCCTGAACAGATTTAAAAGTAAACAGCCCCATGACTATTTGCAAAATGAAAAATAATTTTACAGAAAGAGAGATATTACTTTTACTGTTATTCATTTTTGAGCTTGGGGTTATTAATGTGTCTTTGTTTATCCCTAAATGTTTTTTTTGCAATACTGCGTTCAAATGCTTCTGTAAGGTCAGTGCCTGTTTGATTGGCTATGCATATCAGCACAAACAATACATCAGCCAGTTCATCTGCTAATGAAGATTTACTCTCATTATCTTTAAAAGACTGCTCCCCATATTGACGTGCAATTAATCTTGCTACTTCACCAACTTCTTCAACTAATAAAGCCATATTAGTCAACTCGTTGAAATATCTAACGCCGTGTTTATTTATCCAAGTGTCAACAATAAGTTGTGCTTCTTTTATTTCCATAAATTATTGAATATAAATATGTTAAATTATATTTTAATAAGTCAAAGTTAACATTTAGTTATTTCACCGAAGTACGAATTATTTACGAAAATACTAACAAAGGAATTCGTAAGTTCGTATTTTCTTAGCACTTCGGTGAAATCAGTAAAGAGAGTCAATTTATTCACTTTCATAATATATTAACTTCAAAGTCGAGTTCAATTTTAAAGGTATCCAGAATGTTTTGTTTTATTTTATTTGCAAGATTTAAAATATCAGTTCCTTTAGCATTGCCATAATTGATAAGCACCAGAGCTTGCTTTTCGTTTACACCAGCATCACTTTCCCTGTATCCTTTCCATCCGTTTTTTTCAATAAGCCACCCAGCAGCTATTTTATATTGTCCATTATAAAGATTATAAGCGATAATATCAGGGTATTTTTTGTGAACAGATTCATATAATTGTTTGGTTACAACAGGATTTTTAAAGAAGCTACCTGCATTTCCAATTATCTGTGGGTCAGGAAGTTTACTTTGTCTGATGTCACAAATTATCTGACGGACAACTTTGATGTCAGGTGTTGTAATTTTTTTTATGTCAAGCTCTTTTTGAACAGCTTCATAGTTAGTTTTTAATACAGGTTTTTTATCAAGTTTAAAAATTACACTTGTTATAATATGTGTGTTTTTCAACAGGCTTTTAAATATACTATTCCTATATTCAAACTGACATTCGGCATTATTAAAGACATCTGTTTTTTTTGTTTTGATGTTAAAAGCGTGTACTTCATTGATAACGTCTTTAACTTCAACACCGTATGCTCCTATGTTTTGTATTGGGCAACTACCTACCAAGCCGGGAATTAGAGACAAATTTTCTATGCCGCCGAAATTATTTTTCACACAATAAGCTACAAATTCATCCCAATCTTCACCTGCATTAACTTTAATTTGAATATAATCATCATCTTCATATATTATTTCTTTGCCTTTAATCTCAACTTTTAGGACATATCCATTAAAATCCTTTGTAAATAATATGTTGTTACCACCTCCTAAAATAAGGACAGGTAATTTTTGTCTGGGCTCAGAATAGAATTGGTATAACTCTTCTGTCTTGTCAAGAATATAAAGGTAGCTGGCCTTGGCATCAACTTTAAATGAATTAAATTTCTTTAACGAAATATCTTCAAAAAATACCATTTGTTTTTATTTACAAATGTATAGGATTTTTCTATTGTTGTTAAACTGTTTTTTATTAAGATTTTGAGTTATTGTTAATAATATAGGTCTTTTCTTATAGTTTTAATATATTTTTGTGCTTTTAAATCTGAAAAATATGCGTTTCTTAATCTCTTTCTTAATTATTTTATTGTGTACTGAAGTTTACTCTCAGCAATGGCAAAGGGCATATCTTAAAGATGATATGACAGTTGGAGTTAAAAATGTGTTTTCTCAAAAGATTGATAAGCCTGCCAAAACACTCATTAATCAGTTGCCAGGTTTCCCTGTTGCAGTGCCTGCAAATCCGAGTTTTAAGAACATGCGTAATCTTACATTAGCAGATATGAACGATGATGGCATTGTAGATATAATTTTTGCAGTAGACAGCAAGTTATATGTTTACACTTATCAGGGCTTATTGTGGCAACAAAGCATTACGGGTACTGCTATTTACCCACCATCAGTAGGTGATGTTAATGGTGACGGGTTACCTGAAATTGTTCAGGTCACAGGTGGTAGTCCTGCCAATGGCAGGGTATATGTTTTTGACAGACAAGGTAATATATTACCAGGCTGGCCTGTGAATTTTAATAATAACTGGATTTTATGTGCTCCTGCCTTAGCTGATTTAGATGGTGATAATAAGATGGAAATAATAGTTAATGAGAGGGCAACTCCTGTAGGGAAAGTGCATATTCTAAAATTTGATGGTACTTCCTATAGTTCTAACTGGCCAGTACTATTAGATGGCACACCTGCCATTACGCCTTCTGTAGCTGATGTTGATGGTGATGGTCAAAAAGAGATAATAGCATATTCAACAAAATCGAGATATATTTTTGGTTTGGACGGGCAAATTAAATCAGGTTTCCCTTTGACTACCGCCCCTAACCAGTCTTACAGTTATCAGTCGCCTATTGTAGCTAATTTTGACGATGATAATACCATGGAAATCGTTGGTGCTACACATGGAGATGCACCTATATTTTATGTTATGAATTATGATAACTCCAGTTATCAGGGATGGCCCAAGAATGTCCCGGATAGCAGTTGGACTTATTCCACACCAACAGTAGTAAAAATTGATAATGAGTGGAAAATATTTATGAGTCGACCTATTGGGACTGATACTGCAAAGATGCTTTACGGCTGGGATAAAAACGGCAATATGCTTAATGGCTTTCCTATTGTAAAATCAGGAGGACTGGAAGGTTATATTTCAGTAGCTGACATTATCGGCGATAATAATTACGAGCTTATTTTTGGTTCTAACCTTATAGATAGTAATGGCTTTGGGTTCATTCATGCTTATAAAATGGATGGTTCCGGAGAGCTTAATGGCTTTCCCTTAAGGCCGAAAGGTTTTACATATATGAATGGGGTGTGCGTTGGCGATGTTGATGGAAATGGTAAAACTAACCTCGTGGCTTTGTCGTACAGTCTTAATTTTGGCTCTGAACCCGATTCAGTATATATAAATGTTTATGACCTTGATGTAAATTATGATAAATCAAAAGTTCTGTGGGGCACATATAAAGGGAGCAATACCCGAACAGGTGATTGTGGTGATATTATGGCTGCTATTAAAACGGATTATCTTAAAAAGACGGAAGTTGAGATTTATCCCAATCCTGTAATTGATATTTTATCTGTGTCTTTAAATGACACAAGACAACCAAGAATAATAATAACTGATGTTTTGGGAAAGATTGTTTACAATGAAAATCATCTTAATACTGATAATAAGGCTGTCAACATCAGTGTAAGCCATTTATCAAGAGGTTTTTACAATATTGTAGTGTATGATAATTTTAAGATAGTTTCGAGCAGTAGTTTTATTCACTATTAGCAATTTTAATTATAAATTTGCATAAATCTTTTTAAACAGGTTTTTTATGGCAGACATTATTAAATTATTACCCGATTCAGTTGCCAACCAGATAGCTGCCGGTGAAGTTATTCAACGACCTGCATCGGCAGTAAAGGAGCTTATAGAAAATGCTATTGATGCCGGGGCTGATAGTATAAAACTTATTATTAAAGATGCAGGGCGTACACTTATTCAGGTTATTGATAATGGCAGCGGCATGTCAGAAACTGATGCCCGGTTGAGCTTTGAACGCCATGCCACTTCAAAGATTAATGAGGCAAAAGATTTGTTTTCTATACGAACAATGGGATTCAGAGGGGAAGCATTAGCATCTGTCTGTGCTATTGCCCATGTGGAGTTAAAGACTAAACGAAAAAATGATGACTTAGGTACTTGTATTATTAATGAAGGTTCTTTGGTTAAAAGTCAGGAGCCATGCAGCTGCGAAAGTGGTACTTCTATAGCTGTTAAAAATCTTTTTTATAACGTACCGGCACGTCGCAACTTCCTTAAAGCTGAACAGATAGAGTTAAAGCATATCACTGAAGAATTCCTGAAACTTGCATTAGCCAACCCTCACATAGTTTTTTCGTACTTTAACAACAACAGTGAAATGTTTCATCTTGAGAAGAATAATCTGAAAAAACGCATTATGGCATGTTTTGGAAATTCTTACAATGATAAACTGGTTGCTCTTGAGCATACTTCGGACTTGCTTTCTTTCACAGGCTTTATCTCTAAACCTGATTTTGCAAAGAAAACAAGAGGTGAGCAATATTTCTTTACCAACAAAAGATTTATGAGGCATAACTACCTCAATCATGCCGTTTTTAGTGCGTATAATGACCTGATAAAAAAAGACTCTTTCCCTTCATTTTTTATTTTTATTGATATTGATCCCGAACAGATAGATGTCAATATACACCCAACCAAAACTGAAATTAAATTTCAGGATGAGAAGATGATTTATAGTTTTTTAAATGCATCTATAAAAAAGGCTTTAGGTATTCATAACGTAATGCCAAGCATTGATTTTAGTAAAGACAAGGACTTCGATGTAACCCCTTTACCTAAAGATACTTTTGTTGAAGCACCTGTCATTAAAGTAAATCCCGATTATAACCCATTTAAAAATAACAATTATAATAATGCATCTTATAATGACCAGTTGACTAAGAGCAACAAAAAGAACTGGCAAAAGCTTTATGAAGAAATATCTCAAAATACAGACGATACGCCCGAAGTGATAGGTACATTTAAACATAACGAAAATAATAATAGTATTCTGACAACAGATTGGAATTCTGATGAAGAAAATATCACAGGTGTCAGGATGATGCAATTGCACAATCGTTTTATTCTCTCTACAGTTAAGTCGGGTATTATGCTTATAGACCAACAGGCAGCTCACGAAAGAATATTATACGAAAAGTACTTAAAATTGCTTGAAAACAAAAAGTCAGTTTCACAGCAATTACTTTTTCCACAAAAGATAGAACTCTCCCCATATGATGCAGGGCTTGTTTTAGAATTGAAAAGCGAATTCAATACGCTTGGATTTGATATTAGAATTGAAGATAAACATGAAGTGGTTGTTAATGGTGCTCCTATTGAATTGGATAATGAGAATCTGCAGTATGTGTTTGAAAAAATGCTCGAAAACTACAAAAGCAACCTCATAGGATTACAATTTGGTAAAAATGAGAATATAGCTGCTTCATTATCTAAAAACATATCAACCAAGAAAGTAAAAGCTTTGCATTTTGAGGAGATGAACGATATTATTGAGAAGTTGTTTGCTTGTTCAAATCCGTATTACACACCTTATGGAAAAGCAACGGTTACTATTATTAAGATAGAAGAATTAGAAAATTTTTTAAAAATCAGTAGAATTAATTAAAAATGAATGTCAGACAAGATATAGGCGGATTTGGCAGTTTGCCGTTAGTAGTAAAGAATATATTAATCATTAATGTATTATTTTTTTTAGCTACTTTATCGGTAGGAAAGACTTTTGGAATTGACCTTTCAAATATTTTAGGTTTACATTATTTTAGTTCCGAAAGCTTTAAACCTTATCAGCTGGTTACTTATATGTTTATGCATGGAGGCTTTGGACATATTTTCTTTAACATGTTTGCTGTATGGATGTTTGGAAGAGTGCTAGAAGATGTATGGGGGCCCAAAAGATTTTTGATTTATTATTTTGTTACAGGCATAGGCGCTGCTTTAATTCAACTGACAGTAACTTATTTTCAGATTACTCATCTAGAGTACAGTATGGTTGCTGATAATATTAATATGGTTATCTCTGATGGTCACAGAGCACTTGAAGAAGGGAAGAACTTCATAGACCCACAAATGAGTAAACTTAACCTTCTCATAAATACTCCAACAATAGGTGCGTCGGGGGCTGTTTTCGGAATTTTATTGGCATTCGGTATGCTTTTCCCTAACACGATGTTGTATGTGTACTTTGCCATACCTGTTAAAGCTAAGTATTTTGTTATGATTTATGGCGCAATAGAGTTGTATCTGGGCATATCCAATAATGAAGGCGATAATGTAGCTCATTTTGCACATCTTGGCGGGATGATATTTGGCTTCTTCCTGATAAGGTACTGGAAAAAGAAAATTAATAGGTTCTACTAGCGGTATGGCTGTGGGTTTTCGATGGTGTTTTTACTTACTTGCTTGTTTTTACTATGCAGTTAGAATATTCCTTTAAGCAGTTGCTTATTTCTACAATGCAGTTGCATTTATCATAAAAAAAGTTGAAAGATTCCATTTGGCAGTTGAGAAAAAACTTTTGGTAGTAGCGTTTTTCTAAAGTAAAGTTGCATTTCTCTTAAATGATAAAAGGTTTTTCCAAAGTAATGTATGGAAAAACCTTTTGAAAGTTGTTTTGAGTTGATACGATTAGTGCGGTATTTCTTTTTTGTTTTTAACTTTTTTGTCAACTACATCTACCTGTCGGTAGACAGGCAAAAAAGTAACAAAAAAAGTCACCGTTAAGAAAAATTTACTGTATGTAAC
>Ga0114951_10003981_pt1 | contig 14814 bp, 20 predicted proteins | sample AM7aDNAmetaG_FD_88677 | JGI IMG/M metagenome (GOLD analysis project Ga0114951, IMG submission 88677) | Freshwater microbial communities from Finland to study Microbial Dark Matter (Phase II) - AM7a DNA metaG | ecosystem: Environmental > Aquatic > Freshwater > Lake | place: Finland: Lake Alinen...
GACCTGCAGGCCGGCGTTGCCGCAGCCCATGGCCAGCACGAGCACGTCGTTCTTGATGAGCTCCTTGGCCATGGCGACGGTCATGCTGTCCTGGCCGCTGTCGCGCAGGGTCGTGCAGCTCACGAGGCCGCAGACGCCCTTGAGCGTACCGTTCTTGATGACGTCGAGCAGCGGATCGAGGCTGCCGCCCAGAGCGCCGAGGATCGACTCGGTGCTGAAGCCGGCCACGGCGTCGCCGGTGCGCAGCTCCGGAGTCTCCTGGCCGAGTGCCCTGCGCTTGGGGTAGTTGGCGACGGCGAGGTCGATGAGCTGCCCGGCCTGCTCGCCGGCCTTGGACGGGTCGAAGACGATCGGCGTCTCGGCGCCGACGATGCCTACCAAGTTGCTGACCGGCACGAGCAGGGTGCCGTGCGCAGCGCAGGTCGCGCCGAGGGTCGGCACCGTGCAGTTCATGTCGGCGGCGAAGACGTCGAGGCCGCCGGTCGCGACGGCTAGCTCCTCGGTGAGCCAGTTGCCGGTGAGCCCGACGAAGACGTCGTCGACCGCGAAGCGCTGCACGAGCTCCTGACCGGTCTCGATGGAGCCGACGATGTGCAGGCCCTTGGCGCCGGCGGCCTTTGCTTTCTCCTGCGCGGCCGGCTCGTGAGCAGCCGCGATGAGGGCGGCCCCGACCATCGGCTCGTGACCGTTGACGACGATGTTGACGTACTCGGGGTCGATGATGCCGAGGTCGACCTTGATCGCATGCGGAGTGGGGGTGCCCCAGAGTGCGTCCTGCGCCAGCTCCAGCGGGATCTGGGCACCGTAGGCAGTGGCGATGCCGAGGCGCAGCGCCTTGAGAGCGAGGCTCACGTAACTGCCGTCGACATTCGTCAGGCAGCTCGACGTGGCGAACATGCTCTCGTGAAAGACGCCGCCCGGCATGATGCCGAGCTCCTTCCACTTGGCGACGCGCGGCGCCGGGGCCATCTTCTCGACCAGCGGCGACGGGCTCTGATGGTCGCGGTTGAGCTCGGCGAGGATCGCGTCGGCGACGCGCCTGGGCAGCGTGTCCTTGGGCTCGAGGGCCTCGCCGGCTACGCCGGCGAGCAGCTCGAGCTTGCTCCAGTCCTTGATCTCGAAGGTGCCGCCGGGCTTCGCCTGCGCGAGCGTCTTCATGACCTCGGTGGCGTGGTAGGTGTAGGTGGCGGTGCCCATCGTATTCTGCAGCAGGAAGTTGCGCATCGCCATGCCGTCGGCGTCGATGCCGCAGACGCCGCGCGGGGCCTTCTCGGTAATGCGGCACGGACCCTGCGAGCACAGCGAGCAGCGGATGCCCTGCTCGCAGAACTTGCAGCGCTTGCCCATATCGTCCATGCGATCGAACGAGGTGCTCTCGCCGGCCGCCCGCGTCTTCTCGAGCATCGTGTTGACTGAATCGTGGTAGCTGTCTGCCATCGGTCCCTCCTGGGAGTTTTAGGAGCTTTCAGGCGCGGAGCGCGCCGCTCAACCGTGGATCAGGGCGGGAAGGCACTTGACGCACACCCAGGTGCTCTCGCCTTGCTTGCGGCACGGAAAGAGGATGGCGTCGTTCTCGCTGCGGCCGCAGTTGAAGCACTTCTGCTTGATGGTGATACCGGCCGCCAGCTTCGCGGCCATCTTCTCGGCGGCCGCGTCTTCGTCGAACTCGGGCGCCTCGCGCTTCTCAACGGTCAGAGCACCCTCCGGGCAGACGGCCAGGCAGAAGCCGGCGCCGTCGCAGAGCTCTTCCTTCATGACCTTGGCCTTGCCGTCGACGATCTCGATGGCGCCTTCGGCGCAGGGAGTGACGCAGAGGCCGCACCCGTTGCAGAGCTCCTCATCGATGTGGACGATGCTGCGGACTGCCATGACATTCTCGCTTTCTCGGTGGGAAGCACCGGGGCTGCTGCGCGCGCCGGCGCCGGGGTTTCTGTTGTGTTGGCACTACAAAGGTACCCCGCGCGAGCGGTCGCCTTCATTGACCTGCGTCAAGCAGCGGGCGGAGCTTCGAGCGGCCCGTCTGCGGCCGGCCGGCGCCGAGCACCTCGCGGATGGACTCGGCGGCGGCGCGGCGAGAGCCTCACGGAACCGCAGAGCTGAGCGGCGCGGCAGGCTCAAGCGGAACCTCCCAGCCGGGGAACACGAGCACGGCGGGGTGGCAGCGAAGGGCGCGAGCAAAGACCTTCGCGCGCTCGACGCCCAGATTCACGCGACCGTTTTCGATGGCTGAGATCGTGGCTTGAGGGATGCCCGTGAGCTCGGCAAGCTGGTTCTGGCTCAGTTCCTGAAGCTCACGCAGGATACGCAGAGACTCCCCCATCGAGACCTCGACGCGCTGCTTCGCAGGGCGGAACTCCTCCATTTCATTGCCTCCTGTGTACACCACCCGCCACTGGAGCCCGAGCCGGGAAGAACGATGGCCCTTCCACCGTGCGGACAGAGCTTCGTCGTGGAACCCGACGATGGCCCGCAGTCCGGGCGGTCCCGAGAGGCGGGCAATGTCCTTGTATATGCCAATCATGGTATGTCAAGGGTGACACTGAGGACGCGCTCGTCGGCCCATCCTCTGGTCTCCGGGTCCGCGCGCTTGGAGCGAGCGCCTGTCCTCAGGCGCGCCGCCCGGCCGCCTGCTTACGGCGCAGATGCAGCGGCGGCGGCTGAGGTCGCAAGCCTCGCCGACCTTTCCATTTGCCCGCCTTCAGGGGCAAGAAGCCTTTCTTTCTTCCTGTCGTAGTTCCTGAAAAGCCTTTCCTTTTTCCAATCCTGGCGCCAGCATGAGCCCATGCGCAGACTCGTAGCAGAACAGCTTCTTGCCTGGAAAGACGCTCCCGACCGCCACCCTCTGCTCGTGCGCGGCGCCCGCCAGGTGGGCAAGACCTGGTCGATCGTCGACTTCGGCCGGACACATTTCCGCGGCGCCGTGCACGTGATCGACTTCGAGCAGCGGCCGGCGGCACGCGACTACTTCCAGGGCGATCTTGATCCGCGGAGGGTGCTTTCCGGCCTCGAGCTGCTCCTCGGAGTACCTGTGGTCGCGGGCCGCGACCTCCTCTTCCTCGACGAGATCCAGGCGTGTCCGCGAGCGCTCGTCGCGCTGCGCTACTTCTACGAGCAGATGCCCGAGCTGCACGTAGTCGCGGCAGGCTCATTGATGGAGTTCGCGCTCGGGCAGATCTCGTTCCCTGTGGGCCGCATCGACTATCTGACCATGCGGCCGATGACGTTCGTCGAGTATCTGTGGGCGATCGGCAGCGAGGTGATGGCGGGCGTCGTCCTCGCCGGGCCGCGCTTACAGCCTGAGACCACGCACGCGCTCGTCCTTGAAGAGCTGCGCCACTACCTCTACGTCGGCGGCATGCCGGCGGCGGTGAAGGCCTACGCCGCCGGCCTCAGCCTCGTGGCGGCCTTTGCCCGTCAGGACGCCCTGACGCAGAGCCATCGCGACGACTTCGGCAAGTACGCGCCGAGGGCGGACAAGCGCTGCCTGGACGAGGTCCTCGTCTCGACGGCGCGCAGCATCGGCCGGCCGGTGAAGTACGCATCTCTGGCCACCGGCTTCAAGAGCGACGTGATCCACGCGGCCTTCGACCTGCTCGAGAAGGCGGCTCTGCTGCGCCGCGTGCCCACGGCCGGCCCGTCAGGGCTGCCGCTCGCCGTCTCGGCCAACCGCAAGCGCTTCAAGGCGCTTCTCGTCGACGTCGGGCTAATGCAACGCCTCTCGGGCATGCCCGCCGATGCCGAGTATGGCAGGAGCAGCCTCCTGGCGATGTACACCGGTGCCCTGGCCGAGCAGTTCGTGGGCCAGGAGCTGGTCGCTTCGCTGGGCGACGAGGTCTACTGCTGGCTGCGGCCGCAGAAGAGCAGCTCGGCCGAGGTCGACTACGTGGTCGCCTCGGGCGGCCGCGCCGTCCCCATCGAGGTGAAGAGGGGGCCGGCTGGTCGCCTGAGGAGCCTTCATCTGCTGCTGAGCGAGTACCCGCAGTGCGCCCCCGGTCTCGTGCTCTCTGAGGCGCCCTATGCTGAGCTGCCCGAGCAGGGCCTCACTTTCGTGCCGCTCTACTACGCCGGCACGCTCTTCGGCGGGGCCACGGGCAGCTGAGGTTCCGGGCCCGAGTCAGCCGAGCCCTTCGCCACCGGGCCGCCTGCGGATCGGCAGACATGACCATCCCCGTCGCTGAGGCGCCGGTGAGCCACGCATAGGGCTCCCGGCGGGCGCGCGGGCGGCCGCGACGACCCCGGCGGCCCCGGCGCGGGGTAGTGCGAAAGGGGAAGACAAGGATTCCTTGACCGTCGCGTCGTCAGCGGCCGTCCGCAGGCTCGCCCGTGAGGGGGAAGACAAGGATCCGCCAACATTTCTTGTCTTCCCTCGCAGCACTACCCCGCCCGGCGGATCCCGCGGCTGCGGCGCGTGCGGCGCGCCACGTCCGACTTCTCGCCGCACGTCGATCCGGAGGCTGAACGCGCAAACGGACCGAAGGGGATGGTAGTGTGACAAGACAAGAACGCGCGCCGCGATCTCATCGATCGTGATGATCGCGCCGCTCTCCAGGGCATCGCGCTGCTCGTCGCCAGAAGAGCGGAGAAGTCAAGGTCGCTGGTGAGCACCACGTAGCCGCCATCGCGCGCCCAAGAACACCACCCACTTAGGCGGAAGGTTCACGTCCACGACGAGCTTCATGATGCTTTGAGCGGGAGCTCGATCTCCTCGGAGCGCCAGGCCGCGTAGGCGAGGGCGGCCTGGATGTCGTCCTTCTCGAGATACGGGTACTCGCGAAGGATGTCATCGGCACTGTGGCCGGCACCGAGCAGACCCACGATGACGCCGACCGTGAGGCGCATGCCGCGTATGCACGGCCTGCCGCCCATCACGGCGGGGTCGTGAGTGATGCGGGCAAGGATGTCTGTCATGCACCCGAGTCTATCTCATGCAGTCCAGAGACAGTGTGGACAGGAATCCGCAGGCCTGTGCACCTGGGGTGTGCGACCGGTCTCGTGCTCTCTTGGGCGCCCAATGCTGAACTGCCCGAGCGGGGCCTCACTTTCGTGCCGCTGTGCTACGCCGGCACGCTCTTCGGCCAGATCACGGGCCGCTGAGGGTCTGGGCCGGAGACAAGCTCGCCTCCGTGTCGCTGACGGCGCCGCTCGTCTCGCGGCCGCCCCGGGGTGCCTGTTCACGGCGCAGATGCAGCTGCGGCGGCCGGACGACTGATGCCTTAGAGCGACCCCAGCGGCAGCCCGGTGACATCGCCGCCGAGCGGCACCACGCGGTCGCCGGCGTGCACGACGTAGCCAGATTGCACGGCGGGTCGCAGACCCTCGGCCTTGCCGGCCGCGAGCGCGTGCGTGAGCTCGCCGATGCCGCGCGCCATCTCGGGTCGCGGCGTGGCGCTCGCTTTGACTTCGATGGGGTAGAGGCGCAGCTGATCCTCCACGACGATGTCGACCTCGGAGCCGCGCGCGGTGCGCCAGAAGGCGAGGCGCGGCTCGTCCCCGCAGTGAAGATAGGCCTTGGTGAGCTCGGCCACGACCGCCGTCTCCATGATGGCGCCCGCCATGGGACCCTGCATGGCGTGCAGCGGGTCGCGCAGACCGACCAGGTAGCACAGCGTGCCCGTGTCGGCGAAGTACACCTTGGGGCGCTTGACGAGGCGCTTGCCCAGGTTGGCGTGGTAGGGCTGCAGGACGACGATCTGGTACGACGTCAGCAGCACCGAGATCCAGGCCTTGACGGTGTTGAGCGTGAGGCCCAGCTCCGTGGCGATGCCGGTCATGTTGAGGATCTGCCCGCTGCGCGCGGCCAGCAGCCGCAGGAACGACTGAAAGGTCATGAGGTCGCCGACCTGGCGCACGGTGCGCACGTCGCGCTCAAGATAGGTCTCGATGTAGCTCTGCTGCCAGCGCAGCCAGTCGGGGGCCGGTGAAGCGCTGAGGCCTGGGTAGAGACCGCGGAAAAGCAGCTGCCAGAGATCTTCGGGCCGCGAGAGGAGCCCGGCGCAGGTCGGCGCAGCCTGTGCGGCCAGAGTGGCGGCCTGGCTACCGGGCGCGGCTTGCCACGGCAGCGGCCTCTGCGGCTCGCCGCACCACTCGCGCAGAGATAGTGGCAGCAGCTTGAGGATCGCCGCGCGGCCGGCCAGCGACTCGCTCACGTGCTGCAGGAGCAGCAGGTTCTGCGAGCCGCTGAGGATGTACTGCCCGTTCAGATCGCGTCGCTCGTCGATCAGCTCCTGGATGTAGGACAGCAGATGCGGAGCCTGCTGTACCTCGTCGAAGATCACCGGCGGCTTGTGCAGGCGCAGAAAGGCGCGCGGATCCTCTGCCGCCAGCGCGCGCGTGTCCAGCGCCTCGAGCGAGACGTATTCGTAGCGCGCGCCGAAGAGGCGCTTGAGCACCGTGGTCTTGCCCGACTGCCGGGGGCCGCTGAGGACCACCGCCGGGAACTGGGCAGCGGCGGTCTCAAGGACGGGCTCGATACTGCGCGTGATGTACTTGTCGGGGCTCATGACGAGCCTCACTCCCGCCAGGTGAGCAGAACTGCTTTCAGAATGCAGTTTTGCACGGTCGCTGTCAACCGAGTGCCTCCCGCTGCACTCGCTGCACTCACGTGCAAGGAGAATATGTGGCTGACCGGTTCGCGCAGATGCAGCTGCGGCGGCTGGACGCCGGCATGTCCTGATCTGTTCGTCAGGCGACGCGGAGCGGCGTGATGCGCCGCATGTCATCCTCGATCGCCACTTGCGCGTCCCAGAGGTCGACCGAGCGCTGCAGGTTCAGCCAGAAGTCCGGCGAGTTGCCGAACAGCTTGGCCAGACGGAGCGCCATCTCGGAGCTCACGGCGCCTCAGTATCGCGCACCTTCGCCATCGCGCGGTCGAACCTGCCGCGATCACCGCGAGCTGCGCGTGCCTCAAGGTACTCGACGGTCATGAGCGCCGACATCTTCTCAGCGAGCGCGGTAGTAATGAGCTGGTTGATGGAGACGTCCTCCGACTTCGCGAGCTCGCGCGCCCTCTTGTGGAGAGACTCTGGCAGACGCAGGCTGATGGTGCCCAAGCTGAACCTCCGATCCTTCTCAGGAGCTCACCGGGCGTGATCGCCGTGACGCCGAAGCGCTTGGCGCCGACGAAGTCCCGAATGTTGCAAGTGACGACGAGCTCGCAGCCCGCTTCCGCAGCGAGCTCGAGCATGTGGTCGTCGCACGGGTCGCGCAGGACCGGGCGCCACAGGAAGTAGACCTGCTGGTGGTGGGCGACGCTGCAGCTCAGCTTCAGTAGATGCAGGCGCCAAGCAGGGCCAGTGCTTCCTGCAGCACCGGCTCCGGCGCGACCCCGACGCGCTTCAGGCCGCGTGCGCGATAGTCGTCGCTGCAGCCCGCTTCCTCGCGGCGGCAGCGCTGCCGGCGAGTACGCGCGTCGGCGACGACTGCGGAAGGCGGATCGATGAGTGGCGAGCCAGCCGCAGAGCGCCGCCGCGCTTCACTGCCCGAGCCTGCCTCCCGCGGCGCCCTGTCTGCTGGACGCGTAGGTTGGACGGGCGCCCGTCAGTGGGTGACGAGGAGCTCCTCCACCGTCATGCGGACATCAGCGGCGATCTTGCGAAGCAGTGTCGGAGAGATGTCACGACCCGAATGCAATGGGACCGTCGTGACGCGGCCATCCGGGTGGCGGAACTGCTTGTGCGAACCGCGCTGCCGCACCTCCGTGAAGCCGTGCGCCTTAAGAAGCGCAACCACCTCCCGGGGTTTCAAGACCGGGATGTCGCCCACCGTTAGGCGACCTGGATACTGCGGAGATCGACGAACTCCGACTCGAGCCGCGGCTCACCATCCTCGAGCAGCATCTCGATCACCTCGCGGAGGTTGTCCTCCAACTCGCGATTGTCCGCACCCTGGGTGTGCGCGCCGGGCCACCCCGGGACATGCCCGACAAGCAGGCTGGTTTGCGGATCACGCTCAACGACCACTGGGAATGTTCTCACAGCGCGCACCTCCTGACGCAAAGATACCCCGGATGCAAACCGTGGGCCAGCGACGCTCGTTTTGCCCAACATGCGTTGTGCCGACCAGATGACAATGATGGGCCGGCGGTGCCCTTGTCAGTCGCCCCAGGTGGACGTCGGTGGCCGTCTGACAGTCGGGGCCAACGTGTGTGCCGTGACCTGCGAGGGCAGCGAGTCAGGTCGAGCCACTGTCAACCCGATCGAACCGTCGCGCGTAGGACACAGCGACTCCCTGCTCGTCGGGCAGGTGCTCTACCCCTGAGCTGATCGCCACCATCGACAACAGCATGAACGTCGCCTCGGTGAGCGCCGCGCGCCTGGTGCAGGACGCCGGCGAGCGGCGCGGCAGTGCACGGCGAGCGTTGTGCGCCGCGCGGTGCGGCCCGCCAAGGTGCCGGTCATCGACAGTACGAAGACGATGGGCATCGTCTTCTTGCCCGCCGACAGTGCCGGCTGCGGCCGCACGTGCAGCTCGGCCGCGGTCGACTACCTCGTTGCATCAGGTGGACGGGCCGTCCCGATCGAGGTGGAGAGCGGGCCGGCGAGGCGGTTGGGAAGCGGACTATCTCGGCGCCCGCCAGCAGCTACTCGATGTCGAGAACCCCTCTTGCCGCGTGCCAAACCCTTACGACCGCAACAGTACGTCTTTCGTGGTCAACTCTGTAGACGATCCTACATGGCTTGCGAACTCTTTCCCTGACAGCCGGATCATCGAACTCAGGCACAACGCGACCGGACTCTGGGAAAGGGGGCTCATGACCATCCCCGTCGCTCAGGCGCCGGTGAACCACATATGGGGCCCCGGTGGGTGCACAGCCGGCAGCGCCTCCGCCGGGCGCGCCCGGCGGCCGCGGCACGGGGTAGTGCGAAAAGGGAAGACAAGGATTCCTTAACTGTCGGGTCGCGCACGGCCGTTCGCAGGCTCGGCTGCCGGGGGGAAGATAAGGATCTGCCGGAATTCCTTATCTTCCCTCACAGTACTACCCCGCCGCGGCGGCTCCCACGGCTGCCACGGCTGCGGCGCGCCATCTCCGCCTTCTCGCCGCTCGTCGATCCGGAGGCCCAACGCGCAACCGGAGGGAAGGGGATGGTCACGAGGGGGCTATCTTCTGCATCAGCTCGAAATCCACTCCCTGAGCTCCTCTCTTACCTGCTCATGCAGAATGCCCTTGCCTTCATCGAGCTCACGAAGGCCCTTACGCACGCCTGCGACGAAGTTGATGCGCTCCTGGATATCCTCCCAGGTGGCGTCTTCAGGAAGTTCTTGAATGCTCCTAACGGCTACTTCTTTGATCGTCATAGTCAAACCTCATCTTCCCTGCCGTTATCAACAAAGCTGACCTATCGCTCTGATGACCACTGGAAATGCCCTCACGGCGCGCACCTCCTGACGCAAGGATACTTTGGATGCGGACCATGGGCCAAAGCGACGCTCGTTGCGTGATCCTCAACGCCGGCATGATCGTCGGCAGCCGCATGCACTTCGCCTCGGTGACGGCAGTGCGACTGGTGCAGGACGCCGGCGAGCGTCGCGCTCGCCGGCGTCGCCAAGAACGTGCCGGCCATGGTCTGCGCCAACCGAGGCGAGGAGTGCCTGGACGCGTCCACCACCGAGCAGGTGCTGCGCACGACTGAGGCGCCACGCAACCCGGTCGTCGCCCACCCGCGTGGTTCTCTTGACCACATGGGCTGGCACGACCGCATCGCCGTCGACCCTGCCGTCTGCCATGGCAAGGCGTGCATCCGCGGGACGCGGGTCCAGGTGACCGTGGTGCTCGACAACCTCGCAGCCCTCGCCTACGCCGCTGACCTCGCTCGCGAGCGCACGGCGCCGCTGCGCACGTCGGCGTGACTCGCTTCAAGCTCGACGACAACCTGCCCTCGCGCGCCGCACTCGTCTTGCGCAAGGCCGGTCACGACGCGTCGACCGTGAGCGAAGAGGGCCTCGGCGGATCCTCAGACGAGGCGCTCGCCAGGGCGTGCGCCGACGAAGACCCGGTCCTCCTCACGCTGGACCTCGATTTCGCCGACATCCGCGCCTACGGCTCACCGGACTCGCCCGGCATCGTCGTCCTCCGCGTGCGCCATCAGGGTACCCGCGGGCATCTGCGGCCTCCTCGAGAGGAGCGCTTCTGAGCTGGGCCAGACATCGCTTCGAGGCGGCATCCGGATCCTGGAGCCCCACCGCATCCGCTCATGTCGGGCCGGCGACTGACTGGCCGGCGGATCGCAAGCCGGCCGTAGGACGGACGCTGCGGCCTGCTGCGTCGGCCCCGAAGTACGGATCGGGCCTTTCAAGCAACGGTACGTCCAACGGATTCAGGGGCTCCGTACATGCCCGCCCGCAACCCGCGCTGCTCCGCCGCCTCCGCCGCCCACCCGGCCCGCGGCCTGCCTGCCCGGGTCGGGCGGCGCTTCAGGCAGCCCCGTCTCCCTCAGGAACTAAGCCTGCCAGCAGGGTCTCTGGAGCGATGTCCTGTTCGTTTGGCCAGGTCACCGCGCCAAACACAATGCCAACCTGCCGAAAGTAGTGCACGTTGCGCAGTTCTCGCATCACGCCGCGATCCAGATAGGGCTTCAGGTCGAAGGCGCCGTGACGTCCATCCTCCAGCTCCACATAGATGCGATAGTCGGAGAGTGGTGTAACGGATCTTGCATCCCAGTACATGGCAGACCTCACAAAGGGGCGATCTTGTAGGGCTGTTCGCCACTGCTGGCCAGCTCCCAATCTGCCAGCAATTCGTCGCGGTGCAGCTCAATCCAAGCCTGTACCAACCGCAATTGCTTGCGCGGCAACTGTCCCGCCAGGATCATGCCCTCGTCAATGCCGATGGAAGCCTCGAATTCGCCGTATTTGGCGTGCAAGTGCGGCAGCGCGTGATGCAGATTGTCGATCACGTACAAGCGGATAATGATGCCGTAGAACATCGAGATGATCGGCATAGTCAAGCCCTCCTGGGCGTCCACGCCCTGTGCTGCGGATTCCAGTCACCTTGGACACCGATTTCGGGTAGGAGATCAGCGTGGCAGCGAAGCGACACCGACTCTGCTCATTCCTAGCAGAGTGATCGGCTTCAGGTCAACTTGGGGCTGCGTCGCGGAGCTTCTTTGCGCCACGACCATTCGCGACGGGAAGTCGACGCTTTTCGCGGTCGGGCCGCCGAGCACTGGCCAGGTCGAGCTCCTCGTTCATCCTGCCCGAGCCACATCGCCGGACCGCGGCGGCCGAGGGTCAATCCGCGCGGATGGAGGCGAGCGCCGCCAGGAATTGGGCACGGGCGGGCGGCGCGAGCACGACCTTCAGCGTCACGCCTCGCCCAGGAGCGCATCAGCTTCCGCATACGTCTGGTACGAGCGTCAGCACGCGGGTCTGGGCGCCGGGTTCGTTCGCGCCGTCGAGGCAGCCATCGCGGCAGCTTCCGTGTTTCCCGATGCCCGCCCCGTCATTCACCGCGACGCGCGACGGATCCTCGTGCAGCGGTTTCCGTACTGCCTCTTCTGCCGGCTCGACCGCGACGGCGTCATCCTGATCGCCTGCCTTCATGCCGCCCGCGACCCTGAGCTGGGCCACTCGCGCATCGCCGACGAGAATCGATGAGGGCCGCGCGCAAGGCGCCCTGCTCCAACAGGTCCTCGCCCCGACGCATGCTCGCCCTGCGCCGCACCTGAAAGATGCTGAAGCGGGCCGGCGTGCCGGTCGTAGGCCAACGACCCGCCCAAAGGCAAAGCTCAGCGGCCCGTTGAATGGTCAAGGCCCGCATCAGTGCACGGCGAGCGTCGTGGGCGGCGAGGTGCGCCTCGCCGCCCAGAGTCATGCAGCGATCTGTTCGGCCCTCGAGTCCGCACGTACGTCCGAACGCCTTGATAGGCCGAGTGGTCTTGCGTTACCCGGCAACAGTCTTGCCGCCGTCGGCCACAAAGGGACGCGCGGGCCAAGAGCCACACGGAGCCACGTTCGGTACGACGTCGCAGCCCAGGGCGTTCGCGATTTGAACCATCGTGCGCAAGGTCGGGCTCGACTTGTGCTGGAGTAGCTGCGACACGTGAGCGCGAGAGACACCGAGCCGACGAGCGAGGTCGGACTGCGAAAGGCCCTGATCGGTCATCAGGCGAGCGATCTCGTTGGTGAACGCGCTGATCGCGAGCTCGTGCTTGTACTCGACTTGGCTCGCCTCGTCCGCGATGAGCTCGTTGAGCTGGTCCAGGATGTCACTCATAGATCTCGCCTCCCTCCAGAAACGCATCGATCAGCATCTTCACAGCTCTTGTCGTATCGCTGAGCTCCTGATCGCTCTCTGTCTTGTCTGCGATGCGGGCGATCACGAGGCCACGGTCAGTCTGGAACGCGTAGCCTCGACAGGCTCGCGGGTGATGGACCTTGTACTCGCATAGGCGATGGCCGCGGTGCTTGTGCGCATCGAGCCACTTGAACAGCTCCTGGTTGGCGGGCGGTCCGTTCTCGTCGACGTCCTTGATGCGCGCCACCATGACAGGGGCCGTGGCCGGCACTGGCCCGAGTCGGACACGAGCATCCAGGTGCGTGCTCCCGCGTTCTGTGCCTTCACGTTGGCAGCACAACCTGCGCATGCCCTCGGTACCGGCCATGTAAACAAGAACCTTGACACATGTCCAGCGCGACCTCACGTAGTGTGTCTGCTCAGAAGAAGACCTTGTCGGTTCGGGCAAGCCCGAACGACGAGGAGCGGCGAAGCAAGCGTACGCCGCTCAAACGCAGATTCGAGCGCGCGTGGCGCGGCCCGCGCCCAAATGCGAACCTCACGGTTGACGCTTGCGGTTGATGTGCCGTCGTCAGGCCAATGCCCGATCATGACCATCCCCATCGCTCAGGCGCCGGTGAGCCACGAATGGGGCGCCCGACGGGTACGAGGTGCAGCGCTTCCCGACTGATCGAGCGATGGCCGGCGCCCGCCATGTTGATGACGAAGCCCTCTCCGGCTACCGAACGACCTCCCAGCGTGCTCCGCGGCCTCTGCCGACGAGCCGGACTGTGCCCTGCTGTTTCATCTCAGCGAGCACCTTCTTGATGAGCTGCGGGCTGACCACGGGCGCCTGAGCCGCCAGGTCGCCCAAGGTGAACTGCTCCACCTGAGCGAGCACGGTCTGCCGCACGAGGTCGCCTTTGGCGGGACGAGCCGCGGCCGAACCCATCTGCAGCTCGAGCTCGTCGTAAGCTCGGCGCAGCACGTCGAGGAAGCAGTTCCACCAGGGGACGATCGCGTTGCGGCCTTCGTGCCAACCGGCGGAGCATTCGGCCAATGCTCGGTAGTATTGATCCTTGCTCTGCTCGACGATGCGCTCGAGACTGACGTAGCGAGCGACCTGGAAGCCGTGTGATTGGAGCAGAAGCGTCGTTGCCAGCCGCGAGACGCGCCCGTTGCCGTCGCGGAAGGGATGGATGCACAGCAGATCGAGCGCGAACGTGGCGACCACCAGAAGCTGAGGCAGGCGTCGCTCGTCAACGGCATCCCGATAGTTCAGGCAGAGCGCCGCGACGTCGCGCTGCTTCCATGCTCCGGCGTCGCCGGTGAGGCCGCCCTGGGCGAGGGCGTGCAGTCGCTGAATGAGCGCCGGCGTGACGGGCGCCACGCGCTGCCGCGCGAAGACCCAGTCAAGCGCTTGACGGTAGCCCGCGATCTCCTCTTCCGGGCGATCGCGGGGAGTTGCGTTCCCAAGGACCACGGGACGTAGCCGGTCAGGCGCTACGGTGACGCCCTCGATGCGGTTGGACGACTCCACGCTTTGGATGATGGCCTGCTGGCGCAAGACGGCCAGGACCTCCGGCTTCTGCCTGGTCCACAGGTCCTGTCTGCCGCGAGCCTCCATGCAGGCGCCGAGAAGCCAGCCGGTGCCGATGGGGATCGACATCTGCGCCAGGGCAGCGCGGTTGAGAGAGAGCACGATCGATCACCTCCACGCCGGGATAGCCTAATAATAGCCCATTTCTCGCGGAGTAGCCGATAGACGCCGCCAACGACGTGCGACGGAGCGGAGGCGGGTGACGCGCGACGACTTGCCTCTGTGATCTGTGGCAACGCCACGCGGGCTGACGGCAACGAAGTCAGTAGTCCCGGCGGCCGAGCCGCGCATGAGCGCCTTCCGTCTTTGTGCGGTTCGACCGCCTCGCCCCACCTGCTCCACCTGTTCAGCTGCATCCGGCCGCACCTCTGTCACGGTGGGAGAATGCCGGTCGTGCCCAATCCACCGCTCATGGCCGACGTAGATGCCTTCACGAGCGTCGGGGAGATCCATCTCGACACGTCAAGGAGTTGTGACCGGACTTCGCCTGTCGTGAGCCGGAGATCTTCTTGAAGCCCAGACTGATCTGGAAGCACATGGAGTCGCGTGTCGACTTTGCACTGCGGCTGAAGGTGTTCACTACGCTCGGGCCGTTTGTGCCGGCATGACCATCCCCTTCCGTCCCGTTGCGCGTTCAGCCTCCGGGTTGACGAGCGGCGAGAAGGCGGAGATGGCGCGCCGCGGCCGCCGCAGCCGTGGGAACCGCCGCGGCCGCCCGCGCCCGCCGGCGCGCCCGTCGCCTCGGTGACCGCCGTGCGCCTGGTGCACGACGCCGGCCGTCGGCGCGTTCATGCCGCTCGCCGCGGTGTCGCTGACGGCGACGCTCGTCTCGCGGTGGTGATGAGCTGGTTGATGGAGTCGCCCTCTGCCTCTGCGAGCTCGCGCACGTGGTCGTCGCGCGGGTCGCGCAGGATCGGGCGCCACATGCAGCTGCGGCGGCCGGGGAGCGGACTATCTCGGCCCGCGCCGGCAGCTACTCGATATCCGGAACCCCTCTTGCCGC
>Ga0114951_10003982_pt1 | contig 14812 bp, 14 predicted proteins | sample AM7aDNAmetaG_FD_88677 | JGI IMG/M metagenome (GOLD analysis project Ga0114951, IMG submission 88677) | Freshwater microbial communities from Finland to study Microbial Dark Matter (Phase II) - AM7a DNA metaG | ecosystem: Environmental > Aquatic > Freshwater > Lake | place: Finland: Lake Alinen...
GAAACAGAAGCGTCTGGTTGACCGTGTCAGGAATGAAGTTCTGGCCCATGAATCGAACCTAAAACAGAACACAACGACCCTGCTGTAGGCTCCGTCACAAATCTATGCCCAACACTCACCTAGAAACCGCAGATTGGCGAGAACTTCTTCGCCAGATCGATGCAATTCGGTGTATTTTCATCTAATGATGCGCATACAGGTTTTGCGACTCCTCTCATTTGCGGCTCTGATTGCCCCGGCCGCCCTGCTCTCTGCACAATCCATGACTACACCTCAAGGTGCACCACCAACGGCAGTTGCTGCGCCGGCGACCGCCACCGCGACCGCCAAACCCAAACCTGAAGAAACAGAGGTGTGGGAGCAAATTCCCGCGGTAGTGACGCCGGGCGCTACCTGCACGGCACCCCCCAGCGATGCGATCGTGCTGTTTGACGGCAAGAACGAGGATGAGTGGGTCACCAACCGCGACAAATCGCCGGCAAAATGGCTCGTTGCCGATGGCGTGCTGACCGTGGCTAAGGCACAAGGAAGCATCGAAACTAAGCGAACCTTTAAGAACTACCAGCTTCACATTGAGTGGAAGATACCTGTATACATCACAGGTTCAGGCCAGGCTCGCGGTAATAGCGGCGTGTTTCTCGCATCCACGGGACCCGGTGACGATGGATACGAGTTGCAGGTTCTCGACCCGTACCAGAACAAGACCTACGTGAATGGCATGGCGGGATCGATCTACAAGGAAAGCATCCCTCTGGCGAATCCGGGTCGCAAGCCTGGGGAATGGCAGACTTACGATGTCGTGTGGACGGCGCCCACTTTCAATGCCGATGGTTCGCTGAAAACGCCTGCCTATGTCACGGTCTTCTTCAACGGCGTCTTGGTGCAGAATCACTTCCAGCTTATCGGCCAGACACTCTACATCGGCAAGCCCTTCTACAAGGCATACGTTTCCGCACCCATCAAACTCCAGGCTCATGGCGACAAGAGCGAGCCAATGAGCTTTCGGAATATCTGGGTCAGAGAGATCGAGTAAGGACTTCCGATTTCGGTCTGAATGCTGAAGGCCGGGATGGGTGTCCGGGTTCTCCTATCTCTTGCGCGAACTTGCGTCGGCAGCTTGAATCGTCGATGATACGGGGTTTCCCTGGCGGTTATTCGGCCGGTGGGAGTCGCCCGCAATACTGTGTGAAGTTGGGCCAGTAAGAGAACTGTCGAGTCGCGGTGAGTGTATTGCTGTTCGCTCGCTGGCTGTGCGGACTCCCCCGTATTGGGGAAATGACAGATCTTCCTGGGATTAGGAACCCAATTGGTCGGGAACCTCCTGGACCGTCCGATTGAGCGGAACTTCCCGCGGATCTCCGTTCCTGGTCCTGGGCGAGCATAATTGGCGGTGCAATAAATCAATCGGAGACTGCCGGGGACTGTGTTGTTCGTCCGTTGGAATCTCCATGCAAATTAAAAGCGAAAATTGTCTCCGTTCAACGCCTTGCGCTTAATGCGCGCTGCTGGACTCGACGTGATCTTCTCATCATCGTTCCCGGTGTTGAATGCGAGGGAGAGGGCCGCCTGTCGATGCCGAGCAAATCTGACCATCCGACTATCCTGACCTGCTGAAACACTATGAAAGCAGTTGGCTCAGTGTGTGGTTGTTATTAGCCGAGAGAATTGTCCTTGGTGGCAGTAGGTTCAAAGGGCGGATCCCCATGCTTGCTATCAGTCAGATATCGAGCGGACGACATCGCACACCAATCGCCAGTCTCTCCATGGTCACGCAATGCCATCGATTAGGAAGATGCCCGAGATGAAGATACGCCTGCCAATTATCGTGCTCTCGATCCTCTATGTGTTTGGATGTGTTCAGAAGGCGGCAGAATCTCAATTGCTGGCGGCTGAGGAAAGCACATCTACGGAGGCGACGACCGCACCCTCGATACGGTCCGTCCCGAGCTACCAACGTCCAACGCACCGGGAGATGGTAGGCAATTACATTCTCGATACGTATGGGCCATATCCAATAGTAGGCGCTGCAGCTGCAGCGGGAATCAATCAGTTGAACAATGCTCCACCCGAGTGGAAGCAAGGCGCGGAGGGCTACGGGAAGCGGTTTGGTTCCGACTTCGCAATGGCGGCTGTTGGAACTACAACGCGCTATGCGTTTTCAGAAGTCCTCAAGGAAGATACCTTGTACTACCGTTGCGAATGTCGAGGGGTGTTTCCCCGCGTGAGCCACGCCGTGATCTCGACCTTGACGGCCCGGCGCGGAGAGGATGGGCATCGCGTCTTCTCGATATCCGCACTTGTGGCCCCTTACGCGGGCGCAACGACAGCTATCTATGGTTGGTACCCGAATCGCTACGGTGCAAAAGACGCTCTTCGGCTGGGTAGCTATGACTTTTTGATCCACATGGGGACTAACATCTCCCTTGAATTCCTCTACAGCGCACCCCGCGCTTTGCTGTCTCGGATGCACATGAGAAATATGTACCGTGCGCCAGACCCTGGTCCGAACCAGTGAGCGACCGAGGTCAGACGGCCGCTGCAGCCATCCGGCCCCAGGTTCAGGGCCTGCGAGCCACGCATCTATCAGCGATTGTGAACTCTGCCACCAACCTCATTAGTGGATTGTTCGAGTGGTTTGGAAACCTGGGTATCTTCCTTTGGCAGGTTGTACGGGCAGCAGTGACTCCGCCATTTGAATGGCGGGAGTTGATTAAACAACTGGACGAAGTTGGATCAAAATCCTTGCCGCTGGTTGCGCTTGCAGGCTCCGCGATCGGCATTGTTATCTCGTTGGAAGCTCGCTACAGCTTAGGCCGGTTCGGTGCCAAGTCGATGTTTCCCGCCACACTGGTTTATTCAGTCATCCAGGTCATGGGGCCGATCATCACTGGCTTGGTGGTGAGCGGGCGCGTTGGTGCCGGAATCGGGGCTGAATTAGCTTCGATGAAAGTAACCGAACAGATCGACGCCATCGAGGCATCCGCAATCAACCCATACAGGCTGCTTGCGGCGACTCGAATCCTGGCCTGCATCTTAATGCTGCCGCTGCTAACTCTCGCCGCCGATGCATGTGGATTGTTTACCGGCTGGTTTGCACAGGCCATCGTCGAGCCTCTCTCCTTCCATAAGTTCATCGAAAGCGGATTCCGCGGAGCCACCTTCAGTGCATTCCTGCCACCAACGTTCAAGACCGCAGTGTATGGGTTCATCATCGGGCTCATCGCCTGCTTTCAGGGGATGCGGACCCGAGGAGGCGCTGAGGGCGTGGGCCGAGCTGCGACCAATTCAGTGGTACTGGCCTCTCTGTTTCTTATCCTCGCGGACGTGGTGCTGGTGAAGTTCATCCTCGTGGTCTTCCCTTAACCCTGAGCTGAAAGGTTTGTGCAAGAACAATGGCCACCATTCAAACGATCTCGATGGCACAAGGGGCACAAGGCGTGTGCGACGGTACACCAGTTATCACAGTTGAGGATGTACACAAGAGTTTCGGCGCACACGAGGTTCTAAACGGAGTGACCTTAAGTGTGAGTCGCGGAGAAACCTTGGCAGTTCTCGGGCGCAGCGGGACTGGCAAAAGCGTTCTGTTGAGGCTGATCATAGGCCTCGATAAACCCGACTCCGGATCGATTCGTATCGGCGGCGAGGATATCGCGAAGCTACCTATCCACCGAATGGCAGAAATCAGAAAGAAGATTGGCTTCCTATTTCAACATGCGGCCCTTTACGACTCACTTACTGTCGCCGAGAATGTGGCATTTCCCTTGCAACATCACAGGAGAGAGATGTCAAAGTCTGAACTCAGTGACCGCGTAAAACAACTGCTCGCCGAGGTGGGCATGGATAACGACCTCAACAAAATGCCTTCCGATATCTCGGGAGGTATGCAGAAACGCGTAGGCCTGGCACGGGCGCTCGCCCTTGAGCCTGAGATTCTACTTCTCGACGAGCCCACCTCGGGGCTCGACCCTATCAGTTCAAGGGAGATCGACGACCTGATTCTCAAACTGCAGAGAGAACGTAAGATGGCGTCCATCGTAGTGACACACGACTTACTCAGCGCCAAAACAATTGCGAATCGCTTGGCCCTGCTGGATCAAGGTAGTGTGGTGGTCGAGGGTAGCTTTGAACGCCTTCAAAAGAGCGACATCGGTTTCGTAAGAGAATTTCTCAAGCAATCGTAGGAGGAAATATGTCAAGAGTGGCTAGACTAGGCGCATTTATCTTCGTGACATTGACAATTCTGGCCGCCGGTGTCTTCGTGATCGGGAGTAAGGCATACCTCTTTCGCTCAACATATCAATTGAAAACCCAATTTGACAATGTGGCAGGCCTGGCTGAGGGAGCCGCAGTCGAGGTGGGCGGTGTGCACAGCGGAACCGTCCACGGCATCGCATTACCGCACCGACCGGGTGAAAAGGTCACGGTCACAATCGATCTTGACAAGGTTACGCACGAAATCATCAAGCAGGATTCGATCGCCTCGATTGAGACGGAGGGTGTGTTAGGCAACCAGTACCTTGCGATCTCCTTTGGATCTTCAGGGCAGGCCGATGTACGCGATGGCGATGTCATCCAAAGTAAGCCGCCATTGGAACTATCAGAGCTGCTCATGAAGACGAGCAATATCCTGGATAGCAGCAAGCGGGCTATCGAGAACGCAACACAAGCAACGGCGCACCTGAATTCAGTAAGCGCCAAAATCGACGCTGGGCAGGGATCTGTGGGGGCGTTGATCAACGACAGAGCGCTATTTACAAACCTTCAGCGGTCCACGAGCACTTTGAGTGAGACGATGGTCCAGGCTCAAGCTGGGGTTACAGATTTCCACGAGAACATGGAAGCTTTGAAACACAACTTCCTCTTGAGCGGCTACTTCAAGAGACGTGGGTACCAGGATACTGCGGAATTGACAAACAACGAGGTCGAGAGGCTGCCTACTGGTGCACCTGTCAAGACCTTCACCTATCCACCGAAGCAACTCTTCAATAGCAAGGACTCAGCCAAGATCCAAAACCAGAAATCACTGAATGATAGCGGTGATTATCTCGCCAGTGGTCAGTTTGGCATTGCCGTCGTTGTCGTTTCCGGCGGGTCGGAAGGCGATACCCGGAAAGAAATGGAATTGAGCGAAGCTCGAGCGATGGTCATACGCGACTATCTTGTTGAGCACTTTGGTTTTGACGATAGCCATTTAAAAACCTTGGGCTTAGGCAAGCAACTTGAAGCGACATCTGAAGGCGGCATGGGCACGATAAAAATCATGATCTTTCCAGTCGGAAGTGAGGTTCCGCCAATTAAGCAAGCGCCGGCTGGTGTTGCTTCAAAGGTGCCCGCAGACAAGGGGTTGGAGGCTTCTGAAACCGCAGGGCCGAGGCAATAGTTGACAGTAAGCGGCCTGTACAGAATAGCTCAGAATAGCCTCTGGCTATCTGCGATTCTTATCCAGAAGACGAGTTATCCTTCTCCTCTTCGTCATGGGTCCTGAGCTAAGTCAGTCCAGCTGACATCTCCCCCTCTTAGCTATCCGAATTGCGTAAGGAATAACATGCCTCTCGTTACCGTCGTACTTACTCTCGTCGTGGTTGGTCTTCTGCTTTGGCTGGTAAACCGTTTTGTTCCAATGCAGGGTCAGATCAAGGGGATACTGAATGGCGTGGTAGTAATTGCCGTTGTGCTTTGGCTCCTGAGGATCTTTGGGCTTTTCGAATACCTTTCGCAGTTTCGCGTCGGACGGTAGAGAGGAGACTCCACGTTCCGGCTCGGCTGCGAACAGCCAATACACATCATGTCAACGTAGTACGGCGGAAGTCTGCCAGTAGGAGTTGCAATGAATCTCAAGAAATTCTTAGTGCTTGGAATTACCTTCAGTTTGGGCGTGTTGGCTCAAGCAAGCCCGCAAACCACTGTGGTCGTAGAGACCGCAGGACCAGTCCCACTGTTTCGCGCGAACATAACCAGCCGCACAGTGCAGGCGGTGAATTACCGCCACCGCAGTGGTGCCTCCAAGCTCGATTTCGCAGGCACAGACTTGATGCCATCTGCCAATGGCCAGGCCAAGATAGAGAGCAAAAAGGGCTATATGGAAGTGGAGGTGGAATTTGAAGGCCTCCAAAAGCCCACGACATTTGGGAACGAATACCTGACCTACGTCTTGTGGGCGGTTTCTCCCGAGGGCCGAGCAGTTAACCTGGGCGAAGTACTTGTGGGAGATAACCACCGCGGCAAAGTAGATGTAACAACGGACCTTCAGGCATTTGCGCTGATTGTGACGGCTGAACCCTATTATGCAGTTCATCAGCCGAGCAATGTCGTCGTACTCGAGAACGTAGTGCGCGCTGACACTAAGGGAACCAGCGAAGCTGTGAACGCAAAATATGAACTCATGGAGAGAGGTGGCTATATACCAACAGGCTATAAGTTTGACCCTGTGGTACTGGACGCCAAATTGCCCCTGGAGTTCCTCGAGGCTCGGAATGCACTGCGCATCGCTCGATCAGAGGGGGCAGAGAACTATGCGGGTGAGAGTTACCAGCATGCAGTGCAACTGATGAACACTGCAGACCGCTATGCCACCGATAAGCATGTCCCGAAGAAAGAACTGATCTCGACTTCCCGTGAAGCGGTTCAGACTGCGGAAGATGCACGCACGATCTCGGTAAAGAGGATTGAAGAAGAACGTCTTGGGAGCGAACGCCAAGCCTCGACCGACGCCCAAGCGAGAACCCAGGCGCAAGCCGACGACGCGACTCGACTGAAGGAAAAGGCCGAGGGGGATGCGGCAAAGGCGCGGGCCGACATGGCAGCAAATCAAGCGACTTCGGACGCGGCAATCACAACCGCCCAGTCCGACGCAGCAAAGGCACAGGCCGATATGGCCGCGAACCAAACCGCATCGGCGGCGGCCGTTACCGCTGCCGAGGCAGATGCGAGTAAGCGCGGCAAGGACAGCAACAGGCAATTACCGACAAGGCTGCAATGCGTCAGCAGTTGTCAACGCAGCTCAATCTGATTCTCGAGACTCGAGATAGCGCGCGGGGGCTGATTATCAGTATGTCGGACGTATTGTTCGATACCGGAAAATTCTCCTTGAAGTCTGGCGCACGCGAGAAGCTGGCGAAGGTGGCCGGAATCCTGCTCGCCTATCCAAGCCTGAACATTGAAGTAGGGGGATACACCGACAACGTCGGCGGCGATGAGATGAACCAAAAGCTCTCGGAGAACCGTGCAGGTTCAGTTAGAGACTACCTTGTGCAAGAGGGCGTTTCTGCAAACTCGGTTAGCGCCAAAGGATTTGGCAACTCCCTGCCGGTGGCTTCGAACGAGAATTCCAGTGGTCGCCAGGTAAATAGGCGTGTTGAATTGCTCGTCTCCGGTGATGCGATCGGTAGCCCAGCTAACCCGGCAATCGGAAGCTTGCGGTAATGCAAGAGTCCCAAGACGCAAGAGATGATGGTTTTACCATGAAATAGACCCCATAAGGCAGAATCTCTGCCTTATGGGGTGTTCTCGGAATGGCTGGCCCGGTGTTGACGGGTTCAATGGCGTAAGCGAGAGAAGCAGGGCCAGTCGGTACAACAGCATCCCAAAAGGCAAAGGAGCACTGTGGACTTGGACACGCAACTGGGTTGTTGAACTAATACTGAGTATTTGATCGGATCTGAATTAGGTAATTCCATTGCGATCCAAATATAGGGCTGTGTTCCAGGAACTGCCATGTTCATTGCCGTCATCCGGCAATTCATAACCGGAGTACACTTGAATGGACAGGTCAGGGTTCCTCTACTCGCCTTCAGCATTCCAGGCATAGCTCCATACGAGCACCGTCCAAGCAATCAACGGTACGACTAGAGCCAAGACTAGCCCCATCGAAAAGCGCGACGCGAAGGTTTGGTTTTCCGTCCAGATGCAGACTATTTCGAATGCGATGCATCACATGACAGCCTCTGCAGTTGCCGAGTCGTATGTGAAGGAGCCGATTGCCACCTGATGGAGAGCCGGATTCGACAGTCTGTTCTCACCGCGATCCTCAGGTTATGACGGGATCATTACCCCAGACTTTCGTTCCTCAAATACCGCAGAAGTACGGTGGTGAGCACTCGGTATGCAACTCATTGCACTGTGTGCACGAGAATCCATCTATTTGCACATTTAGTCCCCTCAAGATAAGCAGCCAGGGAAGCGTCGCCACAAACGAAAGCAGGACAGTATGTCTCCTATTGGAATGATGCATCCTGAGCGGACCGCGGGAGCGACTCAGCAAGCAACCGCGCCCCTTTCCTCGGAGGCCTGCTGCCTCCCACTGCCGACGAGGGTTGCATTTGTAGGTAATTACTTGCCGAGGCAGTGTGGCATCGCCACCTTCACTGTCGACTTGTGCGATGCGCTAGGGGCCGAATATGGCGCCAGCCGCCTGTTTGCCATAGCAGTCAACGATCCAGAGTCAAGTTATCAATACCCGGATAGAGTTCGCCTGGAACTGGAGCAAGAGGTCCTGAGTTCCTACGAGCGGGCCGCCGAGTTCCTTAACTTCAACGGAAGCGATCTCGTTTGTCTACAGCATGAATATGGTATTTATGGCGGGCCAGCCGGCAGCCATATCCTGGTACTGTTGCGAAGGCTGAAGATGCCACTTATCACTACATTGCATACAGTATTGCGGGAACCAGACGCGAATCAGCTTTCCGTCCTCGCAGAGATTGCACTACTGTCAGATCGACTGGTTGTAATGAGCGAGTTGGCGGCTCGGCTGCTACGCGATGTATACGCGGTGCCGCGGGGAAAGATTGACATAATTCCTCACGGTGTGCCGGATCTCCCGTTCATGGATCCCAATTTCTTCAAAGACAAGTTTGGTACGGAAGGCAAGTCGGTTTTACTGACCTTTGGCCTGTTGTCTCCGAATAAGGGTATCGAGAATGTGATTCGTGCACTCCCTGCGATTCTGGCCTGCCACCCGAACGTGGTCTACATCGTCTCCGGCGTCACTCATCCGCATATTCGGCGGCATGAAGGTGAGCGCTACCGCGAAGAGCTGATGTCGTTGGCAGAAGAGCTTGGAGTCTCCGGGCAACTGATTCTCAATAACCGATTTGTCAGTGCAGAAGAATTGGTCGAACATGTGGGTGCGGCGGATATTTATATCACCCCCTACCTGCACGAGGCTCAAGTAGTCTCCGGTACGCTTGCCATCGCACTCGGAGCAGGGAAGGCGATCATCTCGACGCCGTATTGGCATGCCAAAGAATTGCTCGCGGATGAGAGAGGAGTGATCGTTCCATTCGCCAACCCCGAGGCAATCGCCGAGGCAGTTATTGCTTTGCTGGAGAACGACGCAGAGCGTCATGCCATGGGGAAACGTGCCTATCTGCATTCTCGTGGAACGACATGGCCAAATACCGCCAGGGCCTATATGGCAAGCTTTCAACGAGCGCGTTTCGAGCGGACATTCCCGTCAGGTCCTGCCCAGAAGGACAATCCCGGCACAGGGCTGGTAGTACGCTTACCTTCGCTGGTCACCGACCATCTGAGTGCAATGACTGATGACACTGGCATGATTCAGCATGCGATCTTCTCCGTGCCAAATACAAGTGAGGGCTACACCACGGATGACAACGCGCGCGCTCTCATTGTTTCGGTCCTCCTGGATGAGGATGCGTCTCATCCTCACACGCGCGATCAACCAAGCCTTTCCCTTCGCTATCTTGCCTTCTTATGGCTCGCTTTTAACGTAGATTCCGGCAAATTCAGAAATTTTCTTGGCTATGATCGCAAATGGCTGGAATCTGCCGGATCGGAAGACAGCCATGGCCGGGCCGTTTGGTCTTTAGGGAACGTCCTTGGGCACTCACAGAATGCAGGATTGAGAGGAGCAGCCGGAAGGCTCTTTGAAGCCTCAGTCCCAGCGACACTAGCCTTCACAAGCCCGCGTGCGTGGGCCTATTGCATCCTTGGATTCCAAGCCTATCTGGACTGGTTTCCGGGAGACAGAACCATTCAGGGCGCTCGGAATACACTTGCAGACAGGCTACTGGATATCTATCAGCGTTGCCATACTGAGACTTGGAAGTGGTTCGAGAAGAGCCTTTCCTACTCGAATGCCAGGCTGTCGCAGGCCTTGATTCTGGCAGGGTGGCGAAGCGGAAACCAAAGAATGATTGAAGCCGGAATGGATTCTCTCAAATGGCTTGTCGCCGAACAGCACCATAGTGATGATGATACCTTCGTGCCAATCGGGTCCAATGGATTCTTCACTGAGGGAAATGAAAAGGCGCGATTCGATCAGCAACCAGTCGAAGCTTGCGCTACCGTCTCGGCGTGCCTTGAAGTTTACAGGCTGACGGAAGAGAGACAATGGAGGGAAGAGGCCAAGCGAGTCTTCCAATGGTTTCTTGGCAGAAACGATTTGCAGACGTCCCTCTACGATCCGGTCACAGGTGGATGTAGAGACGGACTGCATCCAGATCGCGTAAATGAAAACCAGGGAGCGGAATCGACGCTTTCTTTCCTGATGGCCCTGCTTGAAATGCGAGCTATCAAAGTACCTGGTGCAGACCAACTGTATCCTGAAATGAGCGCATCATTTGAATCTGATCATTCCTCCATCTGAATCGGCAGTAGCTGTTGCCGTGGAGCAACCGACTCCAAATTCATGTACCGATCTGCCTTTGTTCTTACGCCATCCTGGTAACCCGATTCTCACCAAAGAGAACTGGCCATATCGAATCAATAGTGTTTTTAACGCCGGCGCAGTATTATTGGCCGACGGCGACACGCTACTGCTCTGCCGCGTTGAAGATCGAAGCGGCCTTTCGCATCTATGTGCCGCGCGTTCGGCCAATGGGGTTAACGGCTGGCGGATTGATCCCAAACCGACATTGATGCCCAGTCCCCAGGAATTCCCCGAGGAGATCTGGGGCATTGAAGATCCGCGTATCACCTATGTGCCGGAGTTGGAGCAATACGCCGTGGCCTACACTTCGTTTGCGCGGGGAGGTCCAGGGGTTTCGCTGGCGCTTACGAAGGACTTCCGCAGCTTTGAGCGATATGGAGTGATAATGTCTCCTGAAGACAAGGATGCGGCAATGCTGCCACGCAGAATTGGTGGCAACTGGGCTCTGATTCATAGACCAACTACGCCATTGGGCGCCCATATGTGGATCTCATATTCGCCCGATTTACGTCACTGGGGAAGCCACAAAATTATCCTGGCAGCAAGGCGCGGTGGCTGGTGGGACGCAAATAAGATCGGCTTGTGCTCTCCTCCAATCGAAACGCCCAAGGGTTGGCTGACAATCTTTCATGGCGTGCGGCAAACAGCATCGGGAAGCATCTATCGATTGGGCCTCGCACTCTTCGATTTGGACAAGCCTGAGGTCTGCCTCCAGCGAGGTGATTCATGGATATTTGGCCCGGAAGCTCCCTATGAGCGCAATGGGGATGTGAAAGATGTCGTGTTTCCCTGTGGACAGACCATTGCCGAAGATGGAGATACCATTCACCTGTATTACGGAGCCGCGGATTCCTGTGTCGCAATGGCGACGGGAAGCATACGTTGTCTTTTGGCATGGCTGGAAGCAAACTCGAGCTCGGAAGTTGCAAGCTCGATTTAGCATTCACGGTTGGGAAATTGAAGGGCAAAAGCAAAATGAGTAGTTCGATTCGAATATTGCCTGATTGGGTGCCGCAAATGCTCTGGATACGGCGGAAGTGTCCCCGCTGCAATTCTGACAAGTTCAAACAAGCTGAATCACGTCCATTCGATGGTGTCCTTGCTCTGTTTGCGGTGCGGCCTGTCCGCTGTATGTTCTGTTGGCGGCGGTACTACTGGTTCGCACTGCACGATCCAGATATGGGGTAATCGCGAATACGCCGCGTGGTCCGGTCTGCGGTTGTCATTGCACGATGACATTGAAGCTCGCGGTTTGCGTCACACTCCCCGAAGTGGCAATCACCTTAACCGGGTAAGTGCCCGGCGGGGTTGGGTGGGTGGCGGAGGCCGTGGTCACGTTCAGTGGTGCGCTTTGCGCTGATGTGCCGTAGGTGTCAGTCGCCGCGACTGAGAAACTGTAGGTCGTGGATGCGGACAGACCCGCAACTCCATAACTGGCACTGGCTGCGGTGGCTATGGGACGGTTGTTTTGATAGACCGTATATCCGCTCACGGCACAATTCGAGGCCGCGCCTCCCGGTGTCCAACTCAATTGCGCTCCCGAGATTGTGATCGATGCCGCAGCCAGCGACCCTGGTGCGTTTGGGACAGTGAGGCACGGGCCCGCTCCGCTGCCTGACCCGCCTCCGCTGCACGCGGTCAGCTGGATCGCAAGAATCGCGGTCATCCAGAACGAAAGGTGAAAAAGCATCCTCTTTCGCCGCGAACGCCCGAAACTAAAGCTCAACCAAACCAGCGCTACTCCAGGGACGGGTGGCAGCTCCCCAGGAAGCTCACGCCTCAGGCCCGATGGTCGCCGCACCGCCTGCATCGCGACGCTCGTGGGCGCTGTTGTTGTAATAGTGAGCCAGGCAGCTACGGCGGCCGTGCCGCTCAGAGAGGCGCCTGTGGACGAACAGCCAGCCCCGGTCATCGCGGCGGGAAGCACGCAGGCAAGAGCCACGTTGCCAGTGAACCCCCCGCTCGGGACCAAGTTGATCGATGCCGTTCCGGATTGCCCTGAAGATAAAATGGTCACATCTGCTGCCGGGTAGACGATGTTGAAGCCCGGACCGGCCACGCCGGGCGATGACACAGCGATGTGGTCCAGGTTGGGAGCCCAGGCGCCAGAATTGGAGAATTCAATTGAGTTCGCTCCCGAATTCAACTGAACCGTCATGCCGCTTGTGACTGGGAGACTGAAGCTTGTGCCGGTCAGGCTGGCCTGCACCGGCGCTCCGCCGTCGACGCTCACAAGAAAACTCCTCGTCCCAGAGACAGAGCCATAAATATTCATCTGATATCTACCGCTTGTGGGCGCATTGACGTTCTCGACCGTGACGGAATTCGCTGCGCCATTCCCGATATAGCCGACTTGGTTGCCGTCGAGGCAGGGACATTGCATCACCACTGCCTGGCCGCTCAGCGTGTTCGCTGTGGCATCGCCCTCATAGATGGCTTGCAAGGGCAGGGATCCACTGGCGCCGACCATGATCAAGGTCACGCCGTGCGAAGGGACATTTGCCCGGAAACCGCCGGTAAACTCTCCCAGATCGGCATCAGCCCACAGGTCGCGCACTGCCGCCGTTTGAATGGATTCGAGCCCGATCATGCCCCAGTCCACGCTAATCGTCGATCCCGTTCCAGACAGGTTCAACAGGGCAACGGCCGTGCCTCCTGTAACCGGTTTCGCCCATACCTGCAAACCTCCTCCGTTATCCCATAGCAGAATGCCCTGCGCGCCGAGCGCATCCTGATCGACCGCGATAACCTCCTTGTTTGTGAGGGTGGCAAGGCTGGCCGGGCTCAGCGCTGTCAAATCGTTGCCGGCGATCAGTGGTGCAGCCATCATTGCCCACATCGTGAAATGGGTACGGTCTTCGGTGTCGGTCATGCCGCCATTGCCTACCTCAAGCATGTCCGGGTCATTCCAGGCGCCCGGCCTCGCAGATTCCGCGTAGGCGCTGTTGGCCTGCATATTGTTGACCATGGAGAGCCAGTTATCGCCGATATCGCCGGTGGTGCGCCACAGGTTGCCAACCGCTGGGGCCCATTTCCATGGTGTGGCCGTTCCCCAATCGCAAAGGCTGAAGACAGTGCTTCCGCCCGCGCCGGCTAGCGCCTGCTGGAATTGCGTGTACTGCGTTTGGGGGTCGAGACCGTCCGCGTTGCACCAGTCGACCTTGATGTAATCGATGCCCCACGCCGCATATATGTTGGCGTCCTGCTGGTAGTGGCCGAAGCTGCCCGGCAGCCCCTGACATGTTGCGGTTCCGGCGTCTTCATAGAGCCCGACCTTCAGCCCAAGGTTGTGAACATAGCTGACCAGCGCAGGCATCCCGCTCGGAAACTTCGCGGGATCGGGGACAAGATTTCCATTTGCATCGCGGCTGGGGGCCATCCAGCAGTCGTCTAGGTTGATATACCGGTAGCCCGCCGCTTGCATTCCGCTGTTTGCCATCGCCGTCGCGGTCTCTTCAACCACTTTCTCGTTGAGTCCGTCGCAGCCAAAATGATTCCAGCTATTCCATCCCATGGGTGGAGTCAGCGCCAATCCGTTGCTGGACGCCAGTGCTTGAGCTGCCCCAGGCAGGACCACCGTAGCCACGCATACCCGCAGCCAGAGCATGAAACACCAGCTTGCCGTGATTCGCCTCACCGTTCCCACCATTCAGGCCATTCGCCGCTGGTCAAACTTCAACCGGAATCTCCTTCTTCGACGATGGTTAATGGCCATTCTATCGCCGCTTAGGCATATGGCACGGCCAAACGCGTGTTTGCCCGAACAAGCCAGCGTCTGCGGAAGAAAAGCCAGACGATTCGCTACCGTCCTTGCCTCGCCCGCCTCATCGAAAGCCCTCCATTGAAAGAAAATGGGGCTCTCTCCCAATGTCTCAGTTTAGGCGGGGCACTCCACCGCCTCGTAGCTCCCAAAATCGACAAAGCAAGCGGCCAATTTTCCATGCATTGATTTTAAACAACTTAGCCGCTGTTCTAGGTGCAGATAATTACCCTTCCTTGGCGCACAATCGTTGATAGGGGACAAAAGATGAGCCACCACAAAGAGCCACGCAGGAGCAGTCGAGTTCGTCGCCAGTGCCAACCAGGCAGTTTTGACCCATCCCCCTCCCTCCCACCCTCCCTCCCCCCCTCCCCCAACAGACC
>Ga0114951_10003983_pt1 | contig 14810 bp, 5 predicted proteins | sample AM7aDNAmetaG_FD_88677 | JGI IMG/M metagenome (GOLD analysis project Ga0114951, IMG submission 88677) | Freshwater microbial communities from Finland to study Microbial Dark Matter (Phase II) - AM7a DNA metaG | ecosystem: Environmental > Aquatic > Freshwater > Lake | place: Finland: Lake Alinen...
AATGGAGCACCGGATGACCTCGTTGCACAAGCACGTGGTCATGTATTTCAGATGACTGTCTCAAACCGTGAGTTTGAGGATGTTAAAGAAAAGTATAATGTTATTTCCACTATACCGTCGATAAACGGTTGGGATATTCAGGTAGTAGCTCAGGATACAGGTAATTACCCTTCAATTCCGATTGAACCGAACCTTGAGCATGCTTATGTTTATTTTATGGAACTGGTATTAAATCAACCGCAATTATTGTATTGATCATGAAAACTATCAGAATTATTGCAACTATCGCCTGGTTTGAAATGCTGGTCCTTTTCAGAAGCTGGTTTTTCAGGATTTTCACCGGTTTGATTTTGCTGGTGCTTTTGGTTATGAACATCAATGTTCTTAGCGATACTGGCGGGAATTGGGCCATTAAAGCGATTGCCGCCAATGTTCCTTATTTCAATATCCTGATATTAAGCCTTACACAGGCTTTCATTGCTATGTTTCTGGCATTGGATTTTCTCAAACGGGATAAGAAACTAGATACCTCCGAAGTTATTTTTACCCGCTCCATGAGCAACTGGGATTATATCTGGGGAAAAACTTTCGGAATCCTTACTGTATTTCTGGTGCTGAATTTCCTTGTTCTCTTGCTCGCACTCATTATAAATATGGTGATGGGCGATGTATCAGTTAATTGGATGGCCTATCTCTATTATCCATTGATTATCAGCATTCCATCTCTAATTTTCATCTTGGGATTTTCTTTTATGGTGATGTCTCTTCTGAAGAATCAGGCCATCGCTTTGGTAATCCTATTGGGGTACACAGGCATGATCATGTTTTTTGGTAAGGATAAATTCGATTTCATTTTCGATTATATGGGATTCCGATTACCGATGGTTCATTCAGATATGATCGGTTTTGGGTTTGAAGGAAGACTGCTGCTCCAGAGAGGAATTTATTTCTTCCTCGGCCTTTCGTTCATTTCCGGAAGTATCCTGCTGATGAAACGATTGCCGCAATCAAAGTTTCATTCCACGATATCATGGTTCATGACTATCGGTTTGGCCGCTGCTGCGGTTATAGGAATCTTTACCTATGCAGGAACCACCGCTTATGACAATCATTTCAGATCTGAAATGATTACCCTCAACGACCAGAATTTCAAGACTCCGTCATTGAATACGGATGCGTGCGATCTGAACATTAAGCACCATGGGCGATCGATCACTGTGGACGCTAAAATGTCCTTTACCAATAAAACAAATGAGAGTATTTCGAAAACGGTTTTCTCCCTTAACCCGGGTTTGAAATTAGAAGAGCTAACATTAAATGGAGCCAAGGCTTCTTTCGATAGGAAAGATCATTTAGTATTTGTTACGTTGCCTCAACCCCTTGCTTCAGGGCAAAGTGTGCAGGCTGAATTCAATTATAAGGGGGGTATTGACGAACGGGTTTGTAATCTGGATATCAAGGATGAACAGGCAGCTGAAAAGTGGGGTCCGGATTTCCTTATCGCCATTCGCAAACGATTCGCTATCCTCGAACCTGACTATGTTTTATTAACGCCGGAATGTGCCTGGTATCCAATTCCTGGTGTTCTTCATGGCTCGACAATTTCCATCCATCCAACCTGGAATTTTTCAACTTTTAAAGCTTCAGTAGAAACAAAAACCGGACTGCAGCCTATCATGCAGGGAAAAGTTGAACAGTCGGGAAATTCCTGGGTGTTTAATCCGGAAAATCCATTGCCTGGCATGACTCTGATTATCGGTGCCTACAAGCCGTCAAATCTGCTGGCCGGCGGAGTTGATTTTGAACTGAATATTATCAAGGGACATGATTATTTCAGTAAAGTGCTGGATTCCATTTCCGATACACTGCCAAAGTTTGTCGGTGATATGAAACAGGATCTGGAGCGGAGGCTTGGTTTAAAATATTCGTACAAAAGACTTCGACTGATTGAAGTTCCGGCGCAATTTTATGCTTATTCAAGATTATGGATCAAAAACCGTGACTTCCTCCAACCCGAGATGATTTTACTTCCCGAAATGGGTGGAATGTTAAGCCGGTCGGGGTTTGCCCAAGAACTCAGGCAATCTAAAAAGAGCGCCAAGGAACGAGAAGAGTCCCTGTCGGAAAAGGAAATTCAACTCAGGGTACTCCGGAATTTCATCTCAGAGAACTTCCAGCCAGGAGCTTCCGACAATCGCATGTCGTTTAATATGAATGGCCCATCGATGTCGACGGATACAGATAAGAAATTTTCCCTATTTCCTAACTTTTTTACTTTCGTAAATCACCTCGGCTCCAGTCAATATCCGGTACTGAATATTGCACTGGAGGCATATCTCAGCAATTCAGGAGATACACAGATGGGTGGATTTGGCATGGGAACAAGTGGATTAAGCGCTGCTGAACAAGCCAATGTGGAACTTCAGAAGAAATCCTTTAAGAAATTGCTTAGTACCGATATGGATAATCTCGCTTTGCGTCAGGTTATCGATGCAAAAGGGAAATATTTCTTTACCTATCTCGAAGCAATTGCAGGGTCGGTGGATTTTATGCCTTTTATTTTAGATGAAATAGCAAAATCGCATTATAAGACCATTGAGTTTGCAGAGTTCTCTGCTGATTTTAAATCTAAATTCCGTTTTGATGCGGATTCACTGGCTAACAGATGGTTTAATGCTGATCAATTGCCTGGTTATCTGATTGGACATGTAAGGGTTATTGAGGTTCAGCAGGATGACAGGACACGTTACCAGTTGCTGTATGATGTATCAAACCCATCCAAAGAGAGCGGTTTACTGCAGGTTACGCTTCGTGCTGGTGGCCGTGGCGGTATGGGTGGTGGACGACAGGGTGGTGGTGGTGGCCGGGGAGGCGCAAGCTTTGCACTCGCCGGAAGAAATGCTGCAACAGACAAGTTCCTTGTGGTTCCTGCCGGTCAGGCTTTCCAGATTGGCTACGTGCTTGATGATCAGCCCAGGGCGATGTCGGTCAATACAATGATCTCTACAAACCTTCCAAATAATATCAGCTATCCTTTCCCGAAACTTGAGCAGATCAAGGGCTTTGATCCAATGGAGGGACAGAAACCTATTTCCCTTATCCTGACGATGAGCGAGCCGGGTGAGATTGTTGTGGACAATGAAGATCCGGGCTTCTCCACAGCAGGTGCCGCCACGGTCAGCCGGATGGTTAAATGGCTGAAGATAAATGCTAAAAATCCGAATGTGCCTTATGAGAGCATGCGTTCCTGGAGGCCTCCGACATTCTGGACACCAATTATCCAATCCGGTTTCTATGGCGATTTTATCAGATCAGCCGTATATATGAAATCCGGAGATGGTAGTGTTTCCGTGGTTTGGAGAACACTGATTCAAAAACCTGGATTTTATGATGTTTATACTTTCCTGAACCCGAACCTTGCTCGAATGGGGATGAGATTTGGCGGTGGTGGAGGCGGTGGCGGTGGCCAGCGTCCACAAGGCGGTGGTCCCGGTGGTGCCCAGGGTGGCATGCCTGAAATTGCTGACGAATACCATTTTACAATATTCCATTCCGAAGGCAAGGAGGATGTCACCATTGCCTTAAAATCTGCCGAAACCGGATGGAACAAGCTGGGCTCATTCTATTATGGAGGAGCTGATACAGCAAAGATTATCATGACTAATAAAAATACTGGTAAAACGGTGGTGGCTGATGCAGTTAAATGGGTGAAACAGCAGTAGGCAGTTGGCAGTAAGACAGAAGAGAATAGACAGAAGACAGAAGACAATAGATAAACCTTAATAAATTATGAATAAGAAAACGTTATTATTTGCCCTATTATTCGGCCTGATTTTCTCGGGTTCATTGTGGGCACAGCAACTGGTTAAATTACAGGATGCTTTGCTGATAGCAGCCAAGAACAGCCCTGATATTAAAATTGTACAGTTAAATCTGGTGCAAACTCAGGAATTGCTGAAGGCTACTGAAGCTTCTTATAAAGCAAATTTTAAGATAAACCTGAATCCATTGACTTATGGAAATAACAGAGTTTGGTACGACCTGGACCAGAAATTCTGGACAACCAAGAATTTGAAAACTGCTGGTAATTTTAATATTTCCCAGAGATTACCGTGGACCGATGGAACCGTTTCTCTGACCAACACGCTGTTTTGGCAACAGAGCAGTATTGAGAAATACTCGCAGACAACATCAAAATTCAATAATAATGTTAACCTGCAATTTGATCAGCCAATTTTCACCTATAATAAGATGAAACTGGAATTGAATTCATTACGGTTATCATTTGAGAATTCACAACTCAACTATAACCTCCAGATGTTGCAGCTGGAGAAATCAGTGACCCAGCAATTTTACCAGGTGTACAGTGCACAGATGAGACTGCAGATTTCATTGGAAGAATACAATAACCAGAAAGCCAACTACGAGATTATCAAGAATAAGGTGGCAGGAGGTTTATCTGCATTAAAAGAACTCTATCAGGCCGAATTAAACCTGGCGTCCAGTAAATCGACCTGGGAAAACGGACAGGTTTCACTGGATAACGCGAAAGATAATTTCAAGATGCTGATTGGTATGGATATCTTCAGCGAGGTCAGTGTACTTGCTGATCCTGTTGTAGATTCCGTTCCGGTAAATCTTGATCAGGCCATAAAATATGCTTTGGATAACAGAATGGAACTTCGTCAGCGGCAGATCACCGTTGAAAATGCGCAGCAAAGCCTTACTCAGACGATGGCCTTTAATTCATTCCAGGGAAATGTTTCCCTGGCAGTAGGACTCGTAGGCGACAATACAAATGCAGCTAAGATTTTCTCATCACCAACAGATAATGAGCAGGTTGCATTAAGTTTGCAAATTCCGATCTTTGACTGGGGCGAACGAAAAGCAAGAATCAAGGCATCTCAGACAAGTATAGAGAGTGCCAAGGTAAATCTTGATGATCAGCGGAATACGATTATTCAAACTGTCAGACAATCTTACAGGAACCTGCAGAACCTTTTAACTCAGATTTCAATAGCTCAGCAAAACGTTCGTAATGCCCAGCTTACTTATGATATTAACAAGGAGATTTATCTTAATGGTGATTTAACTGGTATGGACCTCAACTTGTTCCAGAGCCAGCTCTCCTCGAAAAAACTTGATCTGATTACTGCACAGATCAATTATAAGAATGAAATTTTAAATATGAAGATTCAAACCCTATACGACTGGGAAACCAAAACATCCATTGTACCAACCGACATTAAAAAAAAGTAAATTGATATGAAATCTTACCGAAACTCCCTGATTACTTTCTTGTTTTCCGGATTAGCCATTCTGGTGGTGAGCGGCTGCAAGAACCAGCAAACGGATGCTACAACTGAAGTGGCTGTACCTGTATCCGTACTTGACATCAAGTTATCTTCGATTGAAGAATTTCTTGAAACCAACGGAACCGTTTATCCGACCCGTGAAGTTGAGTTGAAATCCGAGATGTCAGGAAAATATATGCTTCAGAATAATCCCCGTGCCGGACGCCCTTGGTTGATCGGCGACCTGGTGAAGACCGGTGATGTGATTGTAAAATTTGAAGATGCTGAATATGTTAATGGTATTCAGATTGATTCAAAAAAGCTGAATCTTGATGTTTCCGAAAGTGAGTTTGAAAAGCAAAAATCACTGTACGATAAGGGTGGTGCTACATTACGTGAAAAGATGACCTCGGAACAATCCTTGATCAATGCAAGATATACCTACGCTGCAGCCGAACTGCAGATGGCAAAAATGGTTGTTAAGGCTCCTTTTGATGGTGTAATCGTTGACCTGCCATTCTATACCACCGGTAATAAACTTACTACCGGCCAATCGCTGGTTAAAGTTATGGATTATAAGAAATTGTATATGGAGTTTCAGTTGCCGGAAAAAGACTTAAGGAAAATTTCCGTCAATCAGAGGGTTAGGATCCTGAATTATGCCCTACCGGATGATACTTTGTATGGCTTGGTTAACCAGCTTTCACCTGCTATCAGCCCTGATACCCGTAATTTCAAGGGATCACTGACCATTCTGAATGATAATTTGAAACTTCGCCCGGGTAGTTATATCAAGGCTGAGATCATTACTCAGAAAAAAGATAGCACTGTCGTCATCCCTAAAAACATCATTGTTTCACGTCAGCGTGGAAAAACCGTATTCGTAATTGACCAGAACACAGCCATGGAGAGGGTTATTACGACAGGATTGGAAAATCCTGATTCAGTTGAAGTTGTAAAAGGGTTACAGAAGAATGACCGGATTGTAATTCAAGGATTTGAAACCCTCGGCAACCGTTCAAAAGTTAAAATCGTCCGTTAATAGGACATATTCTTATTATCATGAGAAAGATTACCGAGTTTTCAGTCAGATACCCGGTCACAGTTACCATGTTTATCCTGGGGGTCATACTTCTGGGGTATATTTCCTTTGGTAAACTGGGCACGGATCTGTTTCCGAAGCTTAACAATCCGAGGATATATATCGAGCTCAAAGCGGGTCAGCGTCCACCTGAAGAAGTTGAAAAGCTTTTTGTCGACCCGATTGAGTCTGTTTGTATCCGGCAGAGCCAGGTTACAGGGGTTAAGTCAGTTACCCGTGTGGGAACGGCTCAGATCACCGTTGAGTATGCCTGGAACAAAGATATGGACGATGCATTTCTGGAACTTCAGAAAGCGCTCGGAACTTATTCCCAGAATAGTGAAATTGAGTCGTTGGCGATCACCCAGCACGACCCTAATCAATCACCGGTTATGCTGGTTGCCATGCGTCACGAGACGATGGTTGATATGGATGAACTCCGACAGATTGGGGAAAACTATCTCAGGAATGAACTCGTCAGGCTTGAAGGGGTAGCTGATGTCCAGCTTGAAGGGCAGGAACAAAAAGAGGTTTTGATCAGCACAAACCCATATTTGCTTGATGCATTTGGTATTACCACTTCGGAGATCACTTCCCAGATCACCAATTACAACAAGAACGTGTCAGGGGGATCTATTGTCGAAATGGGTACTCAATATGTAATCAAGGGAGTGAGCGTGTTTTCGAATCTGAATGATATTTCGTCATTGATCGTCGGATTCAAGACCGGGACTGCTACTTCAACTTCCTCGACAACAACCGGTACAGCTACAACTTCTTCAAGAGTACCTGTTTTCCTGAGGGATGTGGCTAAAGTGGAATTCAAAAATAAGGAACCTAATAATATCGTCAGGATTAACGGTCAGCGTGCCATTGGTCTTGCGATTTATAAAGAGCCGAGTTTTAACACGGTTAAGGCGGTAGATCAGTTGAAAGAGGAGTTTATCACGCTTCAGAAATCTCTGCCTGGTTACTCTTTTGATATTATTCAGGATCAGGGAACCTTCATTTCGAAGGCCATAGGGGAAGTGGAATCAAGCGCTTTAATGGGCATGGCCCTCGCGGTATTTATTATGTTTGTTTTCTTCCGCCGCATAGGATCGACATTGATTGCGAGTGCCGCAATACCTATTTCAATCATCGCAACTTTCAACCTGATGTATTTTAACGGGTTGACAATGAACCTAATGACACTTGGAGGACTTGCCCTTGGGGCAGGTATGCTGGTAGATAATGCCATTGTGGTCATAGAGAGTATTTTCAGGAACCTTGAGAAAGGGATGTCCATCCGTGAGGCTTCGATTACCGGAACCTCGATTGTTGGTGGAGCCATTTTCGCGGTTACCCTAACGCATATCGTGGTTTTTCTGCCAATCGTTTTCCTTCATGGAGCGTCCGGCGAACTGTTTAAAGATATGGCATGGACAGTGGCTTTCTCACTGGTATGTTCATTGATAGTTGCCGTTCTGGTTATTCCGATGTTGTTTAATCAATTCATGAAACCGGTAGGAGCAGCCAAGCAGTTGAAGGCTATTGGATTTAAATGGTATCCTTCTGTTCTGGAGAAATTCCTGCGTTTCAAATGGCTGATCATCTTTCTCTCTCTCCTTCTTATGGGGGGTGCAGCATTACTGATCAAGCCTATCGGAAGCGAGTTTATGCCACGTACAGAAACCAAGGAATTCACGATTAATATCAGGTTGCCCGAGGGTACTCAGCTGGAGCGGACCGACCAGGCCGTAAAAACTCTGGAAGGTATGATCCGTGAATTGCTGGGGAAAGACCTTAAGAATCTTTATTCAAGGGTTGGACCATCAGCCGCAAGTGCAACTACTGATCAATCGATATTTGAAAGCGAAAATACCGCTTCCCTTAAGGTTTCGCTGGTAGAGAAAGCCACGCGGACCAGTGATGTTTTACTTGCCGACCTGGGCAAGTTGTTTACTTCAATGCCGGAAATGCAATTCAGTTTTGTATTGGATGAAACGGCACTTCAGGCCACATTAGGAACCGATGCGGCTCCGATTATGGTGGAAGTCGTTGGTAAGGATTTTATTCAGATCGATCGTCTTACCAAAGAAGTGGAAACAATCATGAATGGTAATGGCGACCTGTTTAACGTTGAATCTTCAATTCAGCCCGGTGCACCCGAGGTGGAATTGGTGATCGACCGTTATCGGGCCGGAATGTATAATATCACCATTGATCAGATTACCAGTCAGGTAACCCAGCTATTAACAGGGACTGCTGCTGGCAAGTTTGATTACAAAGGTGAAATGACGGAGATTCGGCTTAAACTGCCGGATGTTGAAGTGAATCAGCTTCAGGATATCCAGCTAAAAGCGGGTTCGAATACCGTGAGACTCGGAGATGTGGCCAATATCCGCGAGGTTATTGCACCAAAAGAAATATTGAGAACCAACCAGAACCGTGTTGGACAGGTTTCAGCGCAGTTCAAAAAAGGCAAGCCGATCGACCAGGTTATTAAAAACCTGGATGTAAATCTTGCTAAGGTTGTTTTGCCTCCAGGATACACGATAAGACAGGCCGGTGAAGAACTTAAGCGTAAAGAGTCGATGAAAAGTCTTGGCTTTGCTTTACTTCTTTCGTTGATTCTGGTTTACATGGTACTTGCCTCTCAGTTTGAATCATTGATTCATCCATTCACCATCATGTTAACCATTCCGCTTGCCGGTGTTGGAACCGTGGCATTGTTCTACATTCTTGGAATGCCTTTCTCAATGATGGCTTACATCGGAATAATCATGCTTGCGGGTATAGCGGTAAGTAACTCAATCCTGCTTATCGATGCCATTACGAAAAACCGAATGGCAGGCATGAACAGGCATGAGGCTATTCTGCAGGCAGGGTTGCAAAGGATCAGACCGATTCTGATGACCAGTCTGACTACTATTTTAGGACTTGTGCCGATGACTGTTGGAATTGGACAGAGTGCTTCGCTGAGAGCACCGATGGCCCTGGCGGTAATCGGTGGTCTGGTAACCAGTACTATCCTGACCCTTATTGTGATACCTTGTTATTATGATGTTATTGACCGGGTCACTTCGGGGAAAAAGTTTGCCAATGCACAAATAGTTAAGGAGAACGTCTGATGAAGTCGATCGTAACACGGAAGGTTCTGATCTCGATGATTTTCATCGGGTTGACGTTACTTGGAATAGTATCCTACCGTCAGCTCAAGATCGAACTTTTCCCAAATGCAGAATCACCTTACCTGGTGGTTCAGGTATCGGCGCAGACGGAGGTGGATCCCGGATACATGGAAAAGCAGGCTGTTATTCCCATTGAGGGAGCAGTTGGAGGCTTGCCGGGTATCAAGGAGCTTACTTCTACTGCGTCACAGCGAAGGGGAACTGTAACGGTAGCCTACGAGCCCAAAACGAATCTTAAATATGCCCAGCTAAAGCTTCAGGAGCGGATTGATGAATTGAAGACAACGTTACCAACTGAATTTACAGTAACGGTATTGAAGGTTGATCTTCAACAGGCATCAAACCAGGTCATGTCGCTTGAAGTCAGGGGAGCCGGGGGAGCCAATCGAATCCGTCAGATTACTGATGAGAAAATTACTCCCCGGATTGAAAACGTTGACGGTATTGCGGGTGTCACTGTTTTTGGCGGTCAGCAGAAAACTCTGGAGATCACATTGGATAAGGAAGCTTGTGATGCCTATGGTATTACCCCTTTCCAGGTGAGAAATGCCATTGCACAGAACGGCCGCGATCGAACATTTGCCGGTCGTGCCTTTGCAGGGAATAAAATGTATTTCGTGCATGTAACCGCTGAATATGTTGATCCAAAACAGATTGAAGATATCGTAATCAAGGAATCTGGTCCTGTACTGCTTAAAGATGTGGCCTCGGTATATTTCGGTGTAAAGGAACAAACTTCCTATGCACGTGTAAATGGTATGGAGTCTGTAACCATGAATCTCGTGGCTGATTCGCAGGTGAATATCATTGATATCTCACATTCTGTAAAAACACTTATCGACGAGCTCAATAAGGAGTATGGTCCATTGGGGGTTGAGATCAAGGTTCAGGAAAACCTTGCGGAGACGATGGAAAAGAATATCGATTCAATCATCGATCTGGCTATTACAGGTGGTTTGCTTGCCATGTTCATTCTTTGGATTTTCCTGAAAAATGCACGCCTTGTTTTGTCCATTGCCTTAGCGATTCCAATATCGGTTTATGTAGCATTCAATTGCTTTTATGCTTTCGGTATAACGATCAACAGCCTTACCCTGGTTGGTATGGCCCTTGCTATTGGAATGCTGGTGGACAACAGTGTGGTAGTGCTGGAAAATGTATACAGGCATGCGGCCAGAGGAGAGTCGCCTGATATTGCGGTTACGCAGGGCACAGCAGAGGTTTGGCGCTCTGTTGTTGCATCGACATTAACAACGGTGACCGTCTTTCTGCCATTCCTGTTTTCCGAAAATTACCTGATCAGAACGCTGGGTACCAATGTTGGGATATCAATCATCTCCACATTGCTGATTTCCCTAATGGTAGCGCTATTGCTGATCCCTATGCTGACGCATTATACCCTGGTGCACAATCCGCATAAGGGCCCTCAGATTTTCGAAAAAGTTTCGCTTCATAAACGATTGATCCAGATTTATACGCTGATACTGAAATCAGGTATCCGTAATCCGGCAGCTACTATTATTGGGGCAATCGTAATGTTCTTTGTTACCTTATTTGCTGCTATGGCGCTGTCAAATGATACGCTTAAGGAAGCAGCAACTACGGAAGTAAGGATCGCGATTACCATGCCCCAGGGAACTACTCTGGATAAAACCGACCTCACCGTAAGAACCATTGAAGAGAGATTGATGGATCTCCCGGAAAAAGAAGACCTGGTCACTTCAACTCAGGAGGCTGCGGCGACTGTTACAGTTAAGCTGGCAGAGAAATATGAAAAAATCAAGAATCGTAAACTTCCTGAAATTAAAGCTGATATTGAGAATAAGATCAGGAATATACCTCAGATGACCTATGAGTTCCAGCAATTCTCCTCCAGTTCGGGCTTTTCCGGCAGTGGTGGAGGTGGTGGAGCTTCAGCTTCCGGAGGCGGCCTTGAAAGTTTGATGGGTATTGGTACCCAACAGGAAAAGGTTATCATAAAAGGCCAGAATTTCGACCTGATGAAGGCTGTTGCCGAGGATGTTAAGTATTATTTGGATCAAATTACCACCATCCAGCAGTCGACTGTCAGCGTTCAGGATAATCGCCCGGAAGTTAGAATGGCATTTAATACCCGGCAGATGGGGGAACGTAATGTATCCCTCAACTCTGTAATGTCGGAACTTAGTTCTTTTCCGACAGAGGTAACCAGTGGTGTTAAATTCAAGGAGGGAACAGAAGAATATGATATCCTGATTAAATACAATAAGGTCATTGTCGATAAGAACAAGACCCGTACGATGAATGATCTGCAAACAATGGATGTGCCTTCGACCGATGGCTCGAGGCATCGTTTGACCGATCTTGCGAAGGTGTATTTCGCCTTTGGTATGGGAACTATCAACCGGTTGAATCAGGAAAAACAGATTGCCGTCACCTATCGATTTGATGCAGAAACTAATGGTTCGAAAACCTTGCTTGAGGCTGCCCGCGGTGATGTCGACGGTCTCGTTTCAGGAATGAAAATTCCTGCCGGGGTTGCTGTAGAAGTTCAGCACGAAGTGAATCAGTTTGCTGATTTCTACTTTCTTATCGCGGCTGCTTTTATTCTGATATTCATGATCATGGCAGGTGTTTTTGAATCGCTCAGCACTCCATTTGTATTGCTGTTATCGATTCCGCTTGCAGGTATCGGGTCGTTTTTGGCCATCCTGTTTACGAAAACATCCCTGCTCAATGCGAATACGCTCATTGGGTTTATTATCCTCATCGGTATTGTGGTTAACAACGGAATAATTCTGATTGATTATACCAATATCTTAAGGAAAAATGGCAATCGTAAGATACGTGCGCTGCTGATAGCCGGTCTGGCCCGTTTGCGCCCGATTTTAATCACGGCATGCACAACCTGTGTGGCTATGGTTCCACTGGCCATGGGCCAGTCGGAATATGTAAGCCTCATCGGCAAGCCTTTTGCTATTACCGTTATTGGCGGCCTGTCGCTGAGCACACTTTTGACGCTGGTTTTCATTCCAACTTTTTATTCAGGCCTGGAAAATGCCCTGAAATGGATGAGGGAGCAAAAGCTAAGTGTTAAAATTGTGATGTATACGCTGATGGCTGGATTTACGGCTCTTATTTATTTCGGAATCGATTCATTCCTGTGGCAGGCAGTTACCTTCTTACTGGTTCTGATTGGGGTTCCGGCTTCAATCTGGTTCGTAATGAACAGTCTGCGTAAAGCCAGTGATACGGTTATTCCTCTTGATCAGCCAATTGTCATCCGCATTCAGAATCTGGTAAAGATTTACGAACGCGATGGTTTGTTTACCAGGCAGTGGAAAGCCGGGTTGGCAATTCGCAAGCGGAAGGGCATGGAAAAGGTAATCAAATCAATCAAGGATCTTGATGATGTTCTGTGGCAATTGCCAATTCTGGGGTTCATGATTTATTTTGTCTACTTCTTTCTGGAGTCCGGAATCTGGATTTTCCTGCTCAGCATACCGATTTATTTTACCATGTTATCTATCTATAATCCGATTGGCAAATATCTGCGATTTAAAAAACCGGCTGGTTTCGTAAATAAAATCAATCAGTTTTTGGATGGCTTGATATTCTGGGGATTTCCGGCAATCAGCATAATTATTTACCAGATAAGATGGAAAAATATTGCTGTTGATGTATTGATAGGATTGGTTTGGTATCTGGCTCTTATCGTTTACACCACTTCCGGTCGTCTGGCACGTGAAAAGGTGAATGTAAACCGCATCACCGGCAGATTTGGAAGAATCCGCAGGGGGTGGTATCGTCTGGTACAGTCGATCCCGGTAATTGGTAAGAAGAAAAAGCCATTTAAGGCATTACGCGGTGTTTCCATGGAAATCGAGAACGGGATGTTCGGTCTGCTGGGTCCAAACGGAGCCGGTAAAACGACTCTGATGAGGATTATTTGCGGGATCTTTGAACAGAGCTACGGAAAAATCTGGATCAGTGGTATTGATACCCAGGAAAAGCGTGAAGAGCTTCAAGGCCTTATCGGATACCTGCCTCAGGAATTCGGAATGTATGAAAACATGACGGCTGGTGAATATCTTAATTACCAAGGGATTCTTAAAGGTCTTAAGCAACCTGTTGAACGTGATGCAAGGGTTGATTTTGTTTTGAGTTCCGTGCATATGCTGGAGCATAAACATGAAAAGATCGGAAGTTATTCCGGCGGTATGAAGCAAAGGATCGGGATTGCCCAGATTTTGCTTCACCTTCCGAGGATTCTGGTCGTTGACGAACCGACTGCCGGTCTTGATCCAAGGGAAAGAATACGTTTCAGGAACCTCTTGGTAGAATTATCGCGGGAGCGGGTTGTCATATTCTCAACCCACATTATTGAGGACATTTCGAGCTCCTGTAACCGGGTGGCTGTCCTCGATAAGGGTGATATGGTTTTCCTTGGTGCTCCTGAAGATATGGCACATACAGCGCAAGGACATGTTTGGCAGGTTGAGGTGAGCCTCGAAGAATTTGACCGGCTTTCGGAACTGTATAAAGTGGTGCATCATATGCGTGATGGCCTGAACATACGCGTTCGTCTGCTGTCGGAATCGAAGCCATCGCCAGATGCCATACCTGTTCAGCCTTTGCTTGAGGATTCTTATTTATGGATGTTGAAGAAAGCGATTTGATATGAAAAGTAACCGAGTTGCATTGATCTGGAACTGGATCTTCAATATGGTCCGATATAATCTGAAGATTATTTTCGCCAATAAGTTTATTTGGTTTTTAATTGCGTCGCTTACCTTTTTTGTAGCGGTATTGCTTATAACTCTTTTCTCGAAAGGTAAGATTGATACGGGCTCTATTTATAACCTGCTTCTGTACCCGGGTCTCCTTCTTGTATTTTATCCCACTGTTTTCGGTATTCAAAACGATGAGGATACACGGGTGCTGGAGATTCTTTTCGGGATCCCGGATTACCGCTATAAAGTATGGTTGGTAAGGCTTATACTGATCTATCTGGTAGTATACTTTATACTTCTGCTTTTGGGGATATTCTGTTCCTGGGCATTGTTGCCGTTCCCTGTTTTTAACATGGCCTGGCATTTAATGTTTCCGATCTTTTTTATGGGTACACTGGCCTTTTTACTATCGACCTTTATCAAGAATGGTATTGGAACCGGTGTTGTCATGATCATTATCGGAGTGTTCTTTGTTGCCCTGATGGCTGCTATTCAGAACAGTAAATGGAACATTTTCCTGAATCCCTTTACGGTTCCGGATGGTATGAGC
>Ga0114951_10003984_pt1 | contig 14803 bp, 28 predicted proteins | sample AM7aDNAmetaG_FD_88677 | JGI IMG/M metagenome (GOLD analysis project Ga0114951, IMG submission 88677) | Freshwater microbial communities from Finland to study Microbial Dark Matter (Phase II) - AM7a DNA metaG | ecosystem: Environmental > Aquatic > Freshwater > Lake | place: Finland: Lake Alinen...
AATGGCACAGCCAACATAACCACAAAAGGTAATGGCTCTATCATATTACCAAAACTACAATACACACTAACAATCCATATTAAACAACTTAACCTCACAGTACACTATAACCAAAATGTTAACACCTCCTGGTTCATAGCACACACAGATAAAAATAACACAATACTATACTACAAAAATAATAAAAACGATATACAACTCACAAATAATATATCCAAAAATATACAAAATATGGTCAATTTTTATATAAATAAATAACATTCTGTATTATTTTTAATATGTTATCCCACCGAGATAAAATTCCCACTTATCCCCACCTTTTACCACCTATAAACACACCAAAAAAATCATATCTGAATACATATTATAAATAAAGACATAAGTCAAGCCCAGCTTGAATTCCAGCCCATCTGAATGCAACTGAATACAACACAAAATTACCTGAATTCTTACACCAAAACATATATTGAATTCTTATACCTAAAACAAACAAAAATCTGACACCTGTTTAATGTTTAACATATATAATTAAAAATTATATAAAAAAGAAACCATTCCCACAGCCCCATTGTGCCACGTGGAACATATATCATATTATGAAAAGATATATTTGTTCATATGAATTCTGTGTTGTACCTTTGTGTTTAAAATTATAGATATGAGTCCGAGCAGTAAATTTTGGTGGGTTATATATGCCCTGGTTGTTATTGGGTTAATGGTGTTTGTGCATCCAATAATTATCGTACCCGTTATGATGTTAATGTTATCGGTATTACCGTTTCGTATATTATGGAGGATAGTAGGTGTGTTGGGTGAATTCTTTACGAGGATCTTTGTGAATCCTGTTAAGTCATTTAATTGTTGGTTGGATTCAAAATTTGGTAAGTAATGGATAATGGGTTGGTTGAATTCCTCACGTTATTGAATGCTGAGGAAATGATTGTATATGAATGCATGACCAAGGATGTTCAGGTGAATTCTATGGCTGAGTTCTATAGTGATATATTATTGAAGTCATGCCAGGAGGATTATAGTAATAGTTGGGTTAAGCTACACGGTAAGTTCCTGGAGTTAAAGGGTCAGATGGATTACGTTGAGGTATTGAGGCATATTCAGAATATGTTGGTTAAGTACCTGGTTGGGTTTGGTGATAATGTGGAGTTTGGGTTTAGCTTATGCAACAAGGAGGCTAAGGATTTCAAGGTTAAGCTGAACGTAGATGTGCCTGGGGATAATGTACACCTGTTAAGATTTCAGGGTATGACTGATCTGAATGATCTGAATGCCTCACGTTTTAACCAGGAGTCCGTAAAAACAAAATTTAAACATATGAGGGTAGATTTTGTGGATAGGGTGTTTGGCATTATGAATTTAAGGTTTGCCAGTGGTGTGATCATATATGAGGTTGATTTTAATGATGTGATATTATTTTGGTTTAGTTTAACTGAAAAGGACAAAGATAAATATCACTTAAATATGTTTGACAGGATCACCATGTCGAGTTATTATGATTGGGATTACCTGGAGAAAATAATTGAGGTTGAGTCTAAGCCTAAAAATACTCTTGGTTTGGTTGAAGATGATTTCTTTGCTGATTTTTGGGTATAAAATAAAAGCCCCAGATGTTGGGGCTTTTTTTATTTAGAGTAGTATATGTGTTTCGATATATTGGTCTGGTGTCATTTCGTCTTCATCGTAGTCTTCGAGTTGTTTAAGTGCATCGAGGACTGTTTCATTCGCTTTATCGAGGCTGGTGAATACTCCTAATATGATTGACTTACCAGTACCGAAGTCGGACACATCGAAAGGTGTTGGGTCGAGTGCTACGAATATTTGTTTGGGTACTGATGAAAAGATGAATGTATTTGGTTTGACTGAACGCAAGTCATCTTGTGTTACGTTATCGGTGTTATTGATTGAGCCGATACGGTGTGTCCAGTACACGTCATCATATCCGAAGAATGCCTCTGTATAACCTTCCTTATGGGTTTCGCTGAATAGGGTTTGTGTACCTTCCTGTTCCCATGTTGATTGGTCATATCGTTTGATACCGTATTCCCTAACATCGTCTGCTGCCTCAATATCGTTATCAACCATGTTGTTATAATGTTTTATGGCATCAGCTTTATTGAAGAAGACAACGCTGCTTTCACCAACATATTCAAAAAATAAACATACGTAATGAGTAGCATCATCAGGTATTTGTAATGTGGTTACTTCGTAGTATGTATCGTTTTCACCGAGTAGGTTATCGAGGTCTTCGTCATGTCCAGAGCAAAAAGTGGATGTGTGAGGTTGACCGTCATCGTTGTAGTTATAGTCGAAGACATCTTCGTGTTCGAGGTTTTTGGTGAGGCATATGGATAGTAGTGGGTCTGTTAGTTCCCTGTATTTATCCATTGCTTGTTTTGGGGTTGGGAAGAACAGGATTTTCCCATCGCCTGTTAGTTGTTGTGCTATAAGCACGTAGTGTACTAATTTCATTTGCTGAATGTTTTAGGCTGTAAAGGTAATACAATTATTGGTATAAACAAATATCCCACCCTATTTTTATTAAGGTGGGATATATTAATATATTTTGTATATGGGTTATTTATATACGATAGTACCTTCTTTGTAGGTTACTTTATTGTTTTTGACTGTGATAAGACCAACGTCATCGCTGTCTTCACCGTTCCATTTGATTTTGCCATTGAGCTTGATGTTCCAAGGGGTGAAGAAGTGTTGTATAAGGTATTCGAGCCATTCTATGTAGTTATAGAATTTTTCAGCTCCGTTCCATTTGAGTTCAGTTCCAGTATCATCGAGTTCCCAATTACACCATAAACCTGGCTGGTGACCTGGGGGTGTGTTATAGTCGAGAATACCTACACCATCATCACCTTTTGGGTGGGCGTAGTATTCGCCAGTAGCTCCGTAGATTTGTTCGGCTGTACGGTTGTCTGATATTGTGGAGATATCGATTTTGATGCCAGCTTTGCTCAGAGCTTTGATGTGTTTAATGAGGGCTGGGTCTATTATTTTCTCGATAGGTGGTTTGGGTAAACCGTATTGTCCTTTGTATTCTTTCATAAGGACATCAACATTTCTGCCCATTCTGCGTGTGTGGGAAAAGGCGTTGATGAATTGTTTTTCGTCAGTTGTTGCTGGTCGGCTCAATAATAGAGAACCAGAGAAGTCAGTTGTGTAGCCCACTTTGATAAATTTTTGTTTTTGGTTAAACAATTTAAAAATAAGGGAGAGGCATTGAGTATCGTGGCTCACTAATGTAGAATTCCGTTAGGTTACTACATCTTTTACAGGCTGGGTATTGTATTTTGTTAATCCCAACATTTACCAGACAGGTATATCTTCGCTGGGTTACCTCTTAATCCAGACCCCCGTTCCCTTATTTGTTGATACAAAGATAGTTCAAATAATTGAACCACCAAACTTTTATTCAGATATTTCTATTTGTGATATGTTATATATTTCTTCTTGTAGTTTATGTATTTTACGGTATTTGAAGTCTGATAGTTTTGCTTTGGCTAAATCAAGATTGGCTGTTGTTATATGGTTAAGTTGTTCATTGAGGTAGCCTATGGGCTTCCATCGTTTGTGTATGGTAATATTACCAGTAGAGGGGTTAAAGATGATAACGTGAGCTGGTTCGTAGATCTCTTTGAATTGGTATATTGAGTAGGTTAGGTTTTGTAGGATTACGAGCTGGTTTATTTCGTCTGGGGATTTAAAGAGGGTTGCGTCCTGAATGTCGGTGGTATAATCGAATTGGTTATTTATTTGTTTAGCTCTTGTGTTTATCTTAACGTAAGATACGATATCACGTTCTGTTATTTCAGGGAAATAATAGTTCTGGATATCCAGTCCAGGTGTTACATTGTTATCGAGTATTGATTTAATTGTTGAGATCATATAAGTAAAAAAAGAGCCTGTAGAAACAGGCTCACGTTAAACAAACAAACAGTATTTTTATTTTATTCGGAATCCTCATCATCTTCTTCTTCGTCATCGGTATCATTCCATTCGTCCTCATCATCATTGAGCTGTTCATCTTCCATGAATATTACAAGAAATCCTATATATTCACCAGTTGAATTTTTGATAGCTCTTAGTTCGTATGAACCGTCACCCCAACCAGATGAGCTTACAACGCCCAGGGGTAATACTCCATAACCATCCTTGGATAGGGTGAGATTACAGCAAGCTGAGTAGAATTTATCACCAGGTTCTTCTTCTGTATAATCCCAGAGTTTGATATCAGGTGTTATCGATTCATCGTTACGATATCCATCGAAGTCAAAGAAGCCAAACTGACCGCTATCAACACCTGCCAGTTGGGGCAAAGGTGGTGCGTTCCAAAGTTCATTTTCCAGATGTGGATATTCGAATAATGATTCCAGGTTGTATGCCAGGAGGGAAGCGTTTCTTTTATGTTTGTCTTCACGCTCAACGTATACACCCCATCTTCCGTTTTTAACGTTCTCAAGTACAGCTGCGCACCAGGTGCCTATTGTATAGCATGGGTCGGATAGTACTGCTTTGCCTGATTTGATTTCGAATGATAATGCCATAATCGATACAAAAATATGAATTTAAATTGAGAATTCCAAACGTTTGGGTTACCTTTTTTTGGATTTTACTTTAGGTGTAGCACCTTGACGTTTCTTAGGTACTGATACCACCTTAAATGAGTTTGAACTAATTTTCACTTTACGTACTGCCATAGTTTTTAATGATTGTTTTTTTGTTAAGAGATAAAGATAGTGATTTTATAGGAGCTGACCAAACAGGTTGGTATATATTATTCTGTAATATCAAAGATGAGTTCGGTGTAACCTTCGGGTATCACGGCATCAACAGATAATGTATGTCTTGCCCATGTACCGATAATAGGATTATTTCCTCTGTAGTCACCACCACCTTGTCCGTTACCTTCACATGTCAGGAGAGGTAGGGGATGTATACGCCAGCCGTCATTATCTGGTACTTTGGTTTTATCCACATATTGGTTGGTAGTGTGGTTCAGGATGTAGCGGTAACGTTTGGCTAAACGTACAATTTTGGGTGTGATCTTGTTATGGTCATCACAGAAGTCGTACAGGTTATCGTTATGTGTGCGTATGACACCATCACGACCCATAAAGTTGTATATGGTTTCCTTTTCAGGTTCTGCATAGTCACCAGCCCAAACAATTGGTTGTTTATGCCAGTTACCACCAGGAAGTAGAAGTGATTCTACGATTTGAACCATAGGGTTATTCATCCAGGAGTGTTCCATGAGTTTTAACCCGCAGCCCATCATGAAAGATTTGCCGTCATCTCTGGTATACTTTGTTTTGATGTCATGGCTGTAGATCCATGCAGCTGGTCTATCGTTGCCTCGCTCATTTTTTGTTAAAAACATAGGTTTGTAGTACTGACCCATTATAGAATTGTTTGTTTATGTAAAGGTAATACAATTAATTGAAAGCGCCAAATTTATTTTGTAGGATCCTGAACGTTTTTAAGAGCTGGTGTGTTAGCCTGAACCAACACACCAGATTAAAATTAGCTATGCATGTCAACGAATACGAAATAGATTTTTTCATCTTCGTTCTGCGTGTAACCACTATCGGTTAAGCCAAACGTATCATATTGCCACTCATATAGAGTATCTTTGAATATGTCAAATGGAGCTGCTTTATCGCCTCGATGAGTTGTTACCTCATACATATGTTTGGCGTATTCTTGTAGCTTGTACCAGTCCATTGTATCCAGAGAGTTTGGTGTAATGGTTTTCAGGATGTCAGCGTATTGGTGTGGTCTGTCAATTTCCGTCTGAAAGAGCTTTTGGATTTTCTCGATGGTATTGCTATCATCTTCTGGTGGATAGCGACCACTATCATCGTGGATGTAGAGTTCGTTATCTTGTGAGATAGCTCCACAGATTGTGCGCCAGTTATTTTCGTTCCCCCAATCATTGATTAAGGTTTCTACGGAGGCGCAAGCATCTCCAGCATCGGCAGCTGGTATGCGAATGATGTGTAAGTTGTGCATTAGAATTTTGTTTGTTTATGTAAAGATATGAATTTAGTTTTAGAATTCCAAATAAATGTTGGGGTATTTTTCAACCCCAACACATATTTTTATTCTTCAAACCAAACGATATTGCTTTCACATGAGGAATATTCCTCTGGGTAAAAATCGTAGTCAATTTCACCATATTCATCATGGTATGGTTCACCAGTAGCGGTAAGAACATAACATTCCTTTTCGCTATTATAATGACAGGCTTCACCTACATCATCTCGGTAAAGGATTTCACCTTCTTCTTCTTCCAAAAATGGTTCTTCACCTTCTTCAAAATCACCAGTATAAACCATACCAGCGAAACCAATACCACTTTCGGAGTAAGTTAGTTTGAATTTAAGTGTAGGGAAGTCCTGTTGTACTTTCTCCAACCATTTGATAGGTGGCGACCATGCGCTATCGAAAGACACCTGCAATACGGTATCTTCGTTTGTATCAATACCAGTATCTCTTGTATGGCAATCCCATTTAGTACCCCAATTATTTACATTCCATGTGTACCATTCGTCCGTACCGTATTCACTTTTAAGTTTGGCACAGGCTTCGGGGCTATTGTTGGCGCATGGAATACCTTCGGGAACAACAACATCTGTTTTACCTTCGGCAAGTTGCCTTTGAGCATTTAAAATTTCCCATTCGTTGGTAAACTGTTTACCCAAAGCACATGATGAGGGGCTAATTGTCCTCAATAGTGGTTCGGGTGTTGGGAAGTACCTTGACATAACCCATACAGGTTCGTTGGTTTCAGTATCAGGCTTGATACCTATTTCTTTAAATTGCTTCATTTCAGAAGCATCACCCATTACTTTGAGGGTGTTTTGACACCAGTTTGGCATATAAAATTTGTTTGTTTCCACAAAGGTAATATAATAATTGATACCACCAAACTTTTTTAAAGAAAAAAAATATTTTATAAAATGCTTGTTTTTTCCAAAAAGTATTCCTAATTTTGTGGTATGAAAAAAATAATGATGATTATGTCATTCGCTATCATGATAGCTATGACTGCTACAGCACAAACGGTAACACCTACTGTAGCCCCAAAAAAAGCTGCAACAACTACTAAGGTAGCTACAGCTCCTGTAAAAAAGGCTACTGTTAAGCCAGTCGTAAAGACAGCAAAGACAGTTAAGGCTGACACAACTAAGAAGCGCAAGTAATTAGTTGCCTGGTTTACATTTTTAGAAGCTCCATTATATGGGGCTTTTTTTTATTTGTAAATGATCAAAAAAAAGTTTGTTTTTTAAATTAATTGATTATCTTTATGCCACAAAACAAATGGTATTATGGTATTCACTACACGAAGTAAAGCGGTAAAAGAAACAAAGTTAGCCTATCTGGGTATGGTTGGGTCGTCTGCAAAGATTGAAAAAAACCAAAAGAAAAACGTTGATACGTTTGTCCTATATCTTGCACCTGCAAGTAAAAGTGGATATAACGTTTGTCCTATGGCTACAGGTGGCGATGGCATTACGGTTGGTTGTATCGATGCATGTCTTGACGAAAGTGGTCGTAATGGTGTTATGTCTATTAAGAACCAAACAATAGATAACGCTCGTATTAAGAAAACTAAAATGTTTTTTGAAGACAGGGCTTTCTTTATGGCATGGTTGGTTGCGGAGATAACAGCACACAAAGCTAAGTCTGAAAAAAATGGTCACGAATTTTCTGTTAGGATAAACGGAACAAGTGATTTGAGTTTGGAGATATTTAAGCATGGTGATAAAACAATACTTGAATTATTTCCCGACACACAATTCTATGATTACACTAAGGTGTTGAATAGGGTTAAAGTTGTTAACAAGTATAAGAATTACGATATAACGTTTTCTTATTCAGGTAACAATTGGTTGGAGTGTGAAAGTGCATTGGCACAGGGTGTTCGTTTGGCTGTAGTGTTTGAAAAACGTTTACCTAAAACGTACATGGGAATTAAAGTAGTTAATGCAGATGAAACCGATTTGCGTTACATGGACGACAAAAATGTAATATGTGGTTTGATACATAAGAAGACACGTAAAAAAATCATATATGGTGAACAAAGTTTTATCATAGCAGATACTGATACCAACTGCGTATATGAATAAAAAATATATAACCCTACCAGAAAATAAATTTGGTGGGGTTATTTTTTCAACTTATCTTTGCATTCTAATTTAAATGTTTATGGAAAACACAGCACCAACCTATTACCGTTTAGTGAATACTCTTACCAACAAGGTAATGAAGTTAACCCACAATGAAACGGATATGAAGACAGTTATTGAGGACGTATTAATGTATGCCTCGATAGACAAACCAGAAGATATTCATCAACTGGAAGACTTTCCAAAGTTACTGGATGAATGCCATATCGGGGTTGAGAGTTCACCTGAACCATTTGTTTATGTGGAACAAACTCTTTCAACATATTACGTAGCACCCCCAGAAACACCTGAACGATATAAGCCAAAGGGCAGAGTGTATTCTTCAAATATGCTAAACTATCTGTAAATGAAGGTAGCCAAACTGGTAACTGTTAATATGACAGTAAGGGTTATAGTTGAAGACACAGCCACCGATGAGGATGTAATTCAGAGATCCGTAATGGGCTTTAAGTACCTGGTAGGTGAAAGTCTGGAAGCTCATGTAAGTAGTGTCGAGCCAGATGTCGAAAACCCATGTGGTACATATATAACAGATAGGAATTAAAAATATGTATTAAATTGTTTGGTGGATTGAATTATAGTTGTTACCTTTGTTAAAACAATACAGCGATGATGAACAATATTGACAACATGACTGATGATGAGCTTTATGCTTTGGCTGGATCGAATTATATGATTTATCTAAAGCAAACTAATATGAACAGAATACCTGAAAGGTCGTATATAAACCATGAAGATGCCATAGGTAAGTTAAGGGTATCCATGATGAGAGAGGTTGAAGCCATGCTTCAACCAATCGGTAAGCTGGATTGTGAGGGTTCTGGTGTTGGTATTACAACGGTGTTGAATGGCAATCTGGATGTGAAGACAATTTACTACAACTATGCTGGTAAGCAGGTTGAGGTAAAGGATAATCTGGGTGAATGCCATGATTACTCCGAGCTGGACACAGATGATATGAATGCCATATATGAGCATGTGTATTACAGGATGTTCGAGAAAACAGAAGCATAAAAATTTTGTAACCAATAGTTTAATTACTAGAACACCAAAATAACCTTGCGGTCTTCAAAAGGGAGATGTGGGAATAATGTATCCACTTGGTTACTTCCTAAAAATAAATTTGGTAATGTAAAAATCATTTCTTACCTTTGTAAAAACAAGCAGTAATGAACATAGCATTTGTAGATGTGAAATCAGACCCACATTGGGTTGTGCCACAGGATGGTAAATATTTGGTAAAGGTTACCCGAACCACAGACAAAACTGTAAATGGTAATTATACATCAACCAGCTGGTTTGATTGTAGGGTGAAACGACATTATGATAAAAACCGTAATATTTGGACGAACTCATTTGACAGTACAGGTACTGTAACGCATGTGAGTGCTAGACCTGTATAATAATATTTGACTTATAAGGCATATGGTGTAGTGGATTAAGTTTCCGAGCATGTTATAAGTTATTAAAGAGGCTCTTGTTTTGTTTATATAAAGCTCCGATCTTAACAGGTCGGGGTTTTTATTTTAAATAAATTTGGTTGTTTAAATAGTTTAACTATCTTTGCACTCTAAACAAAACAACATGGCGCAAAAACAAGGTGATTGTCCTGTATGCAACGGAAAAGATTTGGACTACGGAGTGATAACGCCCTCTGGTATGTCAATAGGCTATCCGTGGGTATGTAAGAAATGTAAATCAACTGGTACTGAATGGTACGATGTAACATTCATTGAACATACAATAACCGAAGATAAAACAAAACAACATGGCAACAGTAACTAAGTACGATGTATTATCACCTGATGGTTTCTCAATATCATTTGATGAAGTATGGGATACTCCAGAAGATGCAAGAGAAGCCCTAAAGAAATGGATTCAAAGGTACAAACAACAGGGTCATTACAGCACAAGCAATCGTGAACGGATTCCTTTGGATGAACTGGAAACATGGTGTGACATCATACCAATTGAGGTGGATGAATGCCCAGGATGCACAGAAGGGTGTGAACATTGCATACAAAAATAAATTTGGTGGTTTAAATAGTTTAACTATCTTTGCGGTATGGAAGCAACAATCAAACCTAAACTTACCTTAGTTGAATTTGGTAAGATTAATCCAACAGTAGTATATGACTATGTTGGTGCGCCACCTGAAAACTGGAAATTCTTTTGGGATGGATGGGCAGGGTTGGGTTATTACAAACTTACCAAAAACGGTAGGCGTAATCCAAAGGGTTATTTCAAGGACTGGAAAACAGTCCATAAAGAATATATTAACAATCGTTGTATCATATTAAACAAATAAAACATGGCAGCAAAAATCTATTCAGCTCCGAGTTCCATTAAAAAACCAGAGCTTAATTTCAATGACATCAAGGCGTATCATGATGACTGCAAGCGTTATGAGGCAGAGCTGAAAGATGTTTTAACCAAACGTAAGTCGGGTAAGAATGTTGGAGCTATAATAAAGTTCCATGTGGCTGATGGGTATGCTCGATACATGGTAGCCTCTATGCGTCCGTTGGAGCTTATCCATATCCCTCTGGATGATGCATGGCACTTTCAGTATGCCCAGAACCTTACAGCTCAGGATGTCGAGGCAAAGATAGCTCAGGAAGAAGCTATGGCAAAGTTATTTTCGTCCAAAGCAAAAAAATAATTTGGTTAATTAAATTGTTTAACTTACCTTTGTCGAAACAAACAACAAATGAGCTATTCTATTCTTTACAACAAGCAATTCATTAAGGTTGATGACAATCATGTTATCGTTATAACCGAGCAGGGAGATAACAATGTGTGGGAGTGTGATAACAAACGTAGGGCAAGGGATTGGGGTAATTCTTATGCACATAGTGATGGTGTTATGATAGTGGCAAATGATAAGCTACTGGCAAACATAGATGCGTTCAGACAAACCACAATGGAGCGTTGTGAGGAACACGTTAAGCAATACGATGAAAGTTGGGCTTATGACGACAAGCGTTGGGGTTATCATACAGGTGTAGCTCTATACGGTAAGTCCACACGTAACACTACTTTTGGAGCTTACAAGAGCTTTTACCAAACTGGTATCAAACAGGCAATGACCATTGAGGAATTGGTTAAGTTAGGTGCAAGTGTTAAGCTCCATGTTTACCGTTGGGAAGATAAGGATATACTGGATAAGGGGTTGGAGATAAAACCCGATGTTTGGTTTAGTTCAACCGAACAAATGGTTGAGAAGATAAAGGAATATTCTGAATACTATAAGGGTGAAGTTACAATTTACCTGAACGTATATAGTATGGATAGGGTATTGTTTAACCGTGAGAATGAACGTATCATGGCTAAGTCTATGAAACGTAAGGATAAACAGAAACTTACGGTAAATGAATACTTTGTACTGGCGTATGGTGAATATTCCTTTATTAAGCGTACCAAGTTTGGGTTTAGCTTTTCCTATTCACTTACTGGTGGTAAAGCATTTATGACCGAGAAACAAGCCAATGCGTTTTTTAAGCGTATGCCTGAATATAAGGATAGGTTTACCGTAAAAAAAGTTGAAGCGGAACGTACTTTTTTCAAATAATTTAATTACCTTTGTCAAAACAAACAACAACATGCACTATACAATTAATTGCCCAAAATGTGGTTCAAATAAAGTAAGGATGAACAACCCCGAAAATTTGTCTGAACAACCATACGATACACCTTATGTGTTTGATGCCGTTGCCACCACTGGTGCTATATGTGATGAATGTGGACATAAGTGTAGGGTTAAGGGTAATATATCATGGAAACAACCTATCCCACTACCCAAGCCAAAAGACGTTAACTATGTGATAACCTTTGAACTGGATGCAGATGTTGATCCAAAAGATTTTATGGATAACATACATAATGCTTTGTTATTTTCAGACAATGTTACGTCCAAATCAGTAATCGGTAAAATAAATTTGGGGGAATGATACTATTAATTCTAATATTCTTTTTTTGGTGGGGTTATAATTTTGCAAAACAAAAATAAATTTGTTTGGTTAAACAATTTAATTGTACCTTTGCCGAAACAAAACAAAACAAACCATGTATTATATTGTATTTAGTATTATCGCTGTTCTTTTTGGTATAACCTGTTTTTTTATAGGTAAGGTTATAGGTGCGAAAAAGGTACGTCAATATGAAGTTGTTGATTCGACCAAACAATTTAATATTGAAGACTGTTTAGGTCAAACAAATATTATGGGTGCAATCCATAATGATAGTGAAATCTCACATAGATGTGAGGTATGGGTATATGATGCTGATGACCGTTACCCACGTGTTCGTATGTGTGGTAGTTCAATGCTTCATGTTATCAATGGTGCAACCAATGAAGCCATTAGTCGTTTGGATAAATACAATAATCCAAAATAGTTTTGGTTAATTGATTTAATAACCGTACCTTTGCTGAAACAAAACAACAACAATGAGCCAAGCGATAATATTACCCAAAGATGTATTAGGTTCTAACCTTACAGAGATAGCTAATAAGTATGCCAAAGAGGTGGCAATGGTAGCAATTATCTTATCGGATAACTACATGAAACAATTGTATGAAGAACGTGGTATGTATATGGCTTGCATAGATGAACTACATAATTGGGCTGTGGAATACGTTGAGAAGTTTGCCCATGTTGAGGAATGGGAAGAATTTCTTTCTACTGATAGGACGTATGGTGAATGTCTATGTTGGGATGACCATGTGGTTGCGTTTGGACAAACTAAACTTAATAAGATATAATATGGGAAAGACTGTAAGAAAGGCGCACACACGTAAGGTGACGACAAAGACACATGGTGTTTCAACCCAGAAAAGTACCGTTAAGGTAAAACGTACTACCGTAAAAAAATCTTAAAATAAATTTGGTGGATTAAATTGTTTAACTTATCTTTGCACTCTAAATCAGAAGACAATGACAACCGAAGAAAAAGTATTATTGGTTAAGAAAGCGTTTGACCGAATCATATATGGTATTAATTATAAGGTGACCCCAGCACCAATAGGTTCGTGGATTGTCATTGAATTTGAACCATTGGATGTTGATTCTATGGAGAGGGTTTGCCTATTTATCAGGCATTACTTTAGCGCAACCAAAAGTAATGGGTTACCTAAGTATATGCACAAAAACCCAAAATTCACCAAAAGTCAGAGTGGTTACCCTGCGTTGGTCTTCGATGAAAACGATGTCGAAAGAATATTTGGTCATGTAAAATAATTAACTTATCTTTACTTAAACAAAACAATTAGCTATGCAACAAAGTGTAAAACAAAATCTTACAGAGTTCTCTGGTCGTGGTACATCGTATCAGGGTGTGGTAAACGCCAACTATGCCGATTTGGTTAAGGTATTCGGTGAGCCACATGAGTTAAACGGTGATAAGACCTTAGCCGAGTGGTCATTCAAAGAAACAGAAACAGGTGATGTGTTCACTATCTACGACTGGAAAAACTTTGGTTTATCCAAAGAGTTTATTAGGACGTGGCATATCGGTGGTGCTGATAATAAAGCTGTGAATTTATTCTATAAGTATTTTGATAGTGAATAAGAAATGGGGTTAAATTCCCCATTTTTTTGAAATAAGTTTGGTGGTTTGTATTTATTGTATTACCTTTGCAAAAACAAACAGCAATGAAACGTATATTGAATTTCATACTCCCGACTTATGCGGGAACTGAATATGAATCCGTTAAGTTAAACGGAAAGGATATGTGTCTGGCACACGATATTTATATCTGGTGTGGGCTAAGAATTGTCGGTGAATCCATGTTGTATCAATCAATAACGGATGCTATTGAAGAAATAAAAAATCTGTAATATGAACAAGACTGTAATAAAGAAGAATAATCGTAAGATTATATTTTATCTTTTTTAATATCACGAAGTTGCAGAAAGTTTAGCTGAATCTAACGTGGTTTGAAATAAAATTACTTTTATGGATAAAAAATTTAAAAAAAACATGAGAAAAATATCCGATGAATCAAACGTGGTGTGTGACCCAGAATCTACCGTTAAGATAATCTGTATAAAGGAACATTCCGTTAAAGCCCCAGACGAAACTGGCAAAATAAGCCTGAAAACCTACAAGAAAGGGGATATTTGCTCCAGAAATGAGGTGTTCCTGAAACCAACAATGTGGCAAATGTATGAAAAAGAATAATGAACTTTCTGGTTTATCTGAACGCCATGTGGTGCAGATTGTGAGGCGCAAAAGGAATTGGAAAAGGTTTAGTATGCTGTTCGTAAGGAGCAGAAGAAACGTAAAGCTCAAGCTGCTGAAACAGAGAAAATTTTTAATGAGGCTACAAACACGTTTCCTGAAACTTTAACAATTCTCAGTTAAAAATATTTGGTGTAATCAAATTGTTTAATTACCTTTGTCAAAACAATTTAACAATGGCAACAAAAACATTTAAAATCGGTGAATACGCCAAAGGTGGTGTAATCACAGTTGAGGCAAACGGTAAGACCGTTAAGGTAATCGGTAAGGAGTGGGATTATTCAAAAGGTTCTAAGAAAAGCTCTGACCAAAGCAATGCTAAGGAGTTCACAAGGATTGAAGCCGAC
>Ga0114951_10003986_pt1 | contig 14787 bp, 14 predicted proteins | sample AM7aDNAmetaG_FD_88677 | JGI IMG/M metagenome (GOLD analysis project Ga0114951, IMG submission 88677) | Freshwater microbial communities from Finland to study Microbial Dark Matter (Phase II) - AM7a DNA metaG | ecosystem: Environmental > Aquatic > Freshwater > Lake | place: Finland: Lake Alinen...
AAAAAAGCCCTGGCTTCGTACAGCTACTTACGCCAGCTACAGGTGCCGATTGAGCCCCTTCCTTCTTTCTTTCCAGAAAAAGGGATCAACCGGCACTTTTGCAAGAAAAAAGCCCTGGCTTTAGCCAGGGCTTTTCCTTAATACAAAAGTGCCGAGACCCGGAATTGAACCGGGGACGCAAGGATTTTCAGTCCTTCGCTCTACCAGCTGAGCTATCTCGGCAAAAAGAACACGATAACAAGAAAGTTATTTTATATAAAGACCCCCGCTTGTCAACACATAATCGTCGGGGTGCTGTTATCGTTCAAAACTGTTGAGGATCTTTGTGTAAACATCCTGGGCGAGATCGATCTTGGGCATGAAGGCCTTGCGGACCTTGACAGAGATCTTTGTGGTCGACGCATTGATGGACACCATGGTCACCGTAACACGCGCGGCATTGATCTCCGCCACCAGGACACCCTGAGCCGTATTTTCCTCCACCACACGGCCCATGATCCCGGTGATCTCCTTGGCCGCACGCCAGACATCCTCAAAAGCACGCGACGTACTGCCCTCAACGGTGTCCGGGCTAACAACATATCCGCCGACGACTCCGGCAGCACCCGCCGCGAGAATGACACAGCCCCCGGCAGAAAATGCCAGAATCACGGCAGACAAAAAACCTGAAATCTGATGGCGCAAAAATTTATTTTTCATAGGCTTGAACTGAAAATAATTTTAACACAACAGCGCAAGATGCGAAGCGAAAATCGTAAATTCTATTTCCTGAAAAATCCCCGCACCTGACTGATCCGCCCGATGAGGGCATCCGGATGGACAGCTTCAAGTTCGGCCCGTGTGCACGACCCTGTGGGCACGGCAATGGAAAAAACACCCGCGCCGCGCGCACAGGCCACATCCACAGTCATATCCCCGACATACACCGCCTCGCGCATGGGCACCCCGCTTTGGCGCAGGATCAGCTGCAGCATGTCCGGATGCGGCTTGGCGCGCTTAACCGCATCCCCGCAGACCACATGGTCAAAATAAGACGCAATGCCCAGCGTTTCGAGGATAAGCCGGCAAAATATTGTCGGACGGTTGCTGGCAATTGCCAGGCCGCAGCCGCGTTGCCGAAGAAAAGGCAAAAGGGTTTTCACACCCGGCAGCAGCCTGATATTTTGTCTTAAGCGGACATCATGATGGGCCCGGAAAATAGCCAACGCCCGAACCGCATCTTTCTCCGGAACAAAACAACGGACCAGGCTGTCCACCCCAAAACCCACGGAACGTCGCACCACGCGCAATGACTGGGCCGGAAGCCCCATCTCCTTGAGCATATGATTGATGCTGTCGGTTATGGCCGGGTAGGCATCAACAAGGGTACCATCGAGATCGAAAATGGCCAGCTGAATATTACGGGGACGCAGGGGCATCAAAACTCTCGGCATGGCACGGGTCATCGCCATTGATCACCCCGCCCGACACAATGATCTTCACGGCTTCCTCGATGGTGAGGGGTAGCGGCACAATATCTTCATCCGGCACCATGACCACAAAACCGACCAGAGGATTGGGCACGTGCGGGATCATCACATTGCTCATCTTCCTTCCCAACTTGGCAATGATCCGGTCCGCACTCTTGTTGGTGCGAAAGGCGATCATGTACATGCCCTTGCACGGCCATTCCACCATAACGACCTGCTGGATATTCTTGGAATGCTCGCGAAACATGAACGTTGCGATCTCTTTAAAGGCCGGGTAAATGCTGCCCAGCAAAGGAATGCGCAGGACGATCCGCTCCGCCACGCGATGAAGGGCCTTGCCAAAATAATTGGCGATCACAAACCCGCAAAACAGGATCAGCGTCACCAGGATAATAATCCCCAGGCCCCAAAAATAAAAATCGTAATACTCCAGAAAAAACGGCTTGAGGTATTTCCCAAGAAGGCTTTCGGCAAAATTCATGATCCAGACGAACACATAAATCGCCAGCGCCAGCGGCACAAAGACCGCAAGGCCTGAAAAGAAGTATTGCCTTAAAAGCCGCATCATATCAATGTCCCCATCGATGAACCAGCCAGAACGCCATGGCCGCAATGGCCCCCGAACACGGTATGGTGATGATCCACGCCCAAACGATGCGACCCGCCACTCCCCACTTGACCGCGCTGAGGCGCCGCAGGGATCCGACGCCGACAATGGCGCCGGTTATCGTGTGGGTCGTGCTTACAGGAACCCCCATAGCCGATGCGATGAACAGCGTGACCGCAGCGCCCGTCTCGGCGCAAAACCCGTCAATAGGCTTCAGCTTGGCGATCTTCTGTCCCATGGTCTTGACAATACGCCATCCGCCGAACATGATCCCCAGGGAAATGGCGATAAAGCACGCCACCACGATCCAGAAAGGCACATAAAACTTGTCCCCCAGAAGCCCGGCGGAAAACAGAAGACCCGCAATGATCCCCATGGTCTTTTGAGCGTCGTTGCCGCCATGCCCCATGCTGTAGAGCGCTGCGGAAACAAGCTGCCCCTTGCGGAAGAAGACATCAACCTTGCGCGGCGAAGAATTGCGGAACAACCAGTAAACCAACCGCCCAATGAGCACCCCCAGCAAAAGCCCCACCAGCGGTGATACAAAAATAAACGTGACCGCCTTGATGATACCGGCCGACACCAATGACGCGGGCCCGGCCTTCATGAGGGCCGCACCGATCATCCCGCCAATCAACGCGTGCGAGGAACTCGTGGGGATGCCGAAATACCAGGTGATGATGTTCCAGCTGCAAGCACCCACCAGCGCCCCAAAAATGAGCGCCTTGTCGACTACATGGATATCAACGATGCCCTTGCCGATGGTGCTGGCCACATGAAAACCGAAATAGGAAAAAACGATCAACGACAGAAATTCAAAGAAAGCGGCCCATAACACAGCCTGACGGGGCGTCAGCACCCGCGTGGAAACAATGGTGGCAATGGCATTGGCGGAGTCGTGGAAACCGTTCAGGAAATCGAACGTCAAGGCCAGGATGATCAAAAAAACGATTTCCGGGGTCATAATCGCCTTCAAGCCTGCTTAAGCATAATGGATTCAACCACATGGGCAGCATCGGCGCAAATGTCCAGCACCGTCTCGGCATCCTCATAGATCTCTTTCCACTTGATGACAACGATGGGGTCCTTCTCGTTCTCGAAAAGACCAGCCAGAGCTGTGTCGCGCATGGAATCGGAAATATTTTCAAGCCGACTGATCTCCACACAGGCCGCCATCACCACCTGATAATTCTTCATATCCCGGACACCTTTGACCGCGCTGTCTATCGCATGAGCCGACGCCTCGATCACCAGCGCGAACTCGACCAGGTTTTTCTTGACCTCCAGGATCTTGTACACACTAAGACGATTGGAGATGGTGTTAAGCATGTCAATGATGTCATCGAGCGCCTTGGTCAGGGCATGAATATCCTCGCGGTCAAAAGGCGTGATAAACGATTTGTTCAGCTGCGAAATAACGGCACGGGCCGCCTCGTCTGCCTGAGCTTCCAGGGTCACGATCCTGGCCAAAGCCGTTGTATCCAGCGTGCCGCCCGCGACCGCGACCTTGAACGCCTCGGCCGCCTGGACAATATAATGCGACTGTTTTTCGAAAAGCTTGAAATAATCGACTTCTTCAGGAAAAAAGCTAAAGCGCATATAGGCTCCTTTGGGGAAATGAACAGCAGAACGATATAAACCCAGATTTTGCAGCAGCACCATTTTATCGACGTATCCCTACGTACAAAATAGTGCGGATGCAAAATCGTCGGCTTCCATATTTTCTATCATCAAGAAAAGCCGGGGTTATCCCGCGTTCCTCTGTTCCTGTTACAAAATGCGGGATAAATTCCATACCAATATACTGAAATAGAGGGCTTATGTCCAAGGCAATCTTGCCGAAAGTGAACCTGTATGGCCCCTGTTATTCCACAGAACGGGTCAACGCCAGCACCATAAGCCCCCCAACCGCAAGGACCGGTCCCATAAGCCCGCGAAAGACCATGACTAGAAATAACCAGTCCCGCAGTGTCAGCGCCACTCCGATGATCACAAGCACGAAACCCAAGATGAAAAATAAAACCTTCCTGGACATATTTCCCCCTCAATTATCCGTTTTGGACAGGACTTGCCCCCGTAAAAGCTCAGCCTCCCGCGGCTCGGCCTTCCACCGCCGATGCATCCAGGACCATTGCGCGGGATACTGACGCACAAAGGCCTCCACGCGCGAGGTCATGTCCTGGGTCGCACGGAGCACCGCTTCCTGTTCCGGCAAAGTACGGTCCAGCGCGACCGGCTCAAGCGCCATGGTCCAACGCCGGCTTCCCGGTAAAGGAGGCCGCGCAAAAGCAGTCAACAGTGGCGCGCCGGTTTTCCAGGCGTACATTGCAGGTCCCGCTGCCGTCCCGGCTTTGCGGCCAAAGAAATCAACAAAAATACGCCCGGCACCGCCGTAATTCTGATCCACAGGCATCACCAGCAGTTCATTATCTTTGAGCGCCTGAAAACACGCGGTGACGCATGCCCTCAAGGGCGTGCTGTAAATCGGCTGGAGCGCCAACAACTTTGGACGAGAGATCAATTCCGCACGCCACACCTTGTTCTTGGGGGCCCGCATCACGACCTTCACCCGGAATTCCTCATAAAGAAACCGGACCAGCATGGCCGCAAAAGGGCCAAAGTGAGCAATGGCCACCACAGCGCCTTTGCCTTCCTTACGGGCTTCCTTCAAATAATCAGCGCCTTCCAGGGTGAACACATTGAGAGATCGGCCCGGACGCGCGATCATATACGCCAGATCCATCAATCCCAGGAAAAGATTAAAAAATGATGCGCGCGCGATGGCTTTCTTGGCCCTCAGGGAAAGAGCATCCCCGTAAGCCACGCCCAGGCTTTCGATGGCCTGCCGGCGCAGTTTGCCGGAAACAAGGTAGACAACCCAGACCCCGGGATATGCCAGACAACGGAAAATAATATAAGGCAGGAATCCCAGGACCATGAACAGGACAGTCATGAACCCATGGGCCAGGGCAGCCACGTCAGACCTCCAGGATCTTCTTGATCTGCCGAACAAGGGACATGGAATTGATGGGCTTGGTAATATGCCCGATGGCGCCGGCATCAAGCTCGGCCTTGACATCATCCTCGGAATCCTTGGCTGTCAGGAACAACACAGGAACATGCTTTGTCAACGGATCCGCCTTGAGCTGGCGGCACACCTCGCGCCCCTTGATGCCGGGCATGATCACGTCGAGGATGATCAGATCCGGCTTCTCGCTGACAGCCAGCGTCAGCCCTTCTTCACCGCTGAACGCTGCCGCCACATCAAACCCGTTGGACGATAGGACCGTCTTCAACATGGCCTGAAGGGTTTTTTCATCATCAATGATCAATATTTTATAAATACGAACGTAATCAGACATTTCCTGCCTCCTTGCCAAACCCCCTGTCAAAAGCGATTCCGATCATCCCCAGTATACCCAGAAAACACAGCCTTGCAAAAAGATCTCCGTACTTTGTATAAAACGTCCGGGATGGCCCGGCCAGCGTGATGTCGGTGACTGAAACACCCTCAGCCATGACCGCACGACCCCGCATATCCCGCACACATCCGCTGACCTCACCTTCCGGCGCAACAGAACATGTCATGCCGGTGTTTGTGGCGCGTACCAGGCTGACACGATTCTCAACCGCCCTAAACACCGCGTTATCCAGATGCATGACCGGCTGGCGGGAGGCGCCAAACCAGGCGTCATTGGTCATGTTGACCAGGAACCCTGCCCCTTGTGCCGCCGCCGCACGCACGAGCGCGGGCACGGTGTCCTCAAAACAGATCAGCGGCGCCAAGGACACCCCTTTCCCCATCGCAAAAAGAGCACTGCCCTGCCCTGGCGTAAAATCATCAATAGGAACCAGGCTCCCCAGGATCGGCAGTTCTCGACGGAAAGGGATATATTCGCCCAGAACAACCAGATGCTGTTTATGATAAACACCGGCATCCTCCCCGGATACGTTGATGAGGCGCGCCGCATTGAAGTACTGGCCGCCCTCCCGCGTCACAACGCCGAAGAGGATATTCACCCGGTTCTCCCGCGCAAAAGCCCGGATTTTTTCTTCAAGATCGGGATATTCCCAGATGAACTGGGGAAAAGCCGTTTCCGGCCAGATGATGATCTGCGGCCGGCCCTGCAGGGCTGTCCGGCTCATGGCCAAATGCTTCTCGACAACAAAAGACTTCAGGCCGGGATCCGTATAATCCGCGAGCGAAATATTGGGCTGAACAAGCCCCACGCGCACATGCGCCCCGGACCGGGCATCTGCCAGCGCGTGCAAACGCCAGGCCCCGTATCCCAGCGACAGGCAAACCAAAAGCACAACACCCCACATGGCACGCCGGACCTCATCCGGCAATCCCGCCCCCTGCCGCCAGGACATACCGATGCCGGCGGCAGCCGTATTGACCGCCACAAGGATAAAAGAAAGCCCGTAGGTCCCGGTGATGTCCGCGCCCTGAATGAAAAGGATATTAGCCGCCTGGGTGTGCGCCAGCGCGGACCACCCAAACCCCGAAAAGGCTTCGGCCCGCACGTACTCGAGTGCCACCCACGCACACGGCAGGAACACACACCGTCGCCAAAGGGGCCATGCCGTACTCATGGCTGCGGCCAGCGCAAAAACCCCCCAATATAAAGCCAGATACGCGGACAACAAAAGCAGGCCCGCCACGGTAACGTGATGGATCCAGAAGAGCGTCAGAAAGAAAAACAGGAACCCGGCGGCATACCCATGAAAAAATGACGTGCGGCGCGATCCGCCTGAACAACTCCACAGCAACGGCGTCAACGCGACCCACGCCAGCCACCATAAACTTCCGGAAGGAAAGCACGCCGCCAGGCATAACGCGGAAGCCGCGGCGGCGCCAGCTTTTTTCATTTGCCGCAGCACTTCTTGTACTTCTTCCCGCTCCCGCAGGGACAGTCATCATTGCGCCCGACTTTCCGTTGGCCTGACGCGGGCTGATGCGCCGCAGGATGACGATATTCCGGTCCCGACGCCGAGGCCGGCGAAGCCTCATCCGGCGGTGCGGCACCCAGTGTCCCGGTCATGCCGGGAAAATCCTGGTGCACCAATTCCTGGCTGGCCCCAAAAACACGGTGCACATGCCCCTCATGTTCCACAGGCTGAAGCTTGAAAATAAGTTCCGCGACATCAACATGGATGCTGTCGAACATGGCGCGGAACATATGATACCCTTCGCGCTTGAATTCGACGAGTGGGTCGCGCTGGCCCAGGGCGCGCAGGCCCATGCCCTCTTTAAGATGATCCATCGTGTACAAATGCTCTTTCCACTTGGAATCGATGGTGTGCAGCAGGAACATGCGCTCCAGGCGCCGGACCTGGTCGGCCCCCATCTTCTCTTCTTTCTGAGCGTAAAGACGGGCCAGCGCCTCGCATACCGATGCGACCGCTTCATCGACAGGCATTTCTTCAAACGACACCCGCTGGCTTTCGATGTCAAGGCCGAAACGGGTGAGCAGATACTGGACCAGGCCATCGACATCGCGCTCCTTGCCGCCCTCGGGCGCCAGATGCCGCCGGATCACATCCTCGGCCGTGGCCTGCAGCGCCTCCAGGATAAGTTCGCGGGTGTCATCCCCGTCGATGATCGCACGGCGCATGTTATAAATAACCTCGCGCTGGCGATTCATCGTCGTGTCATACTCCAAAAGCTGCTTGCGGATCTCGAAATTGTAATTTTCAACGCGCTTCTGGGCTACCTCGAGCGCGCGGCTGACCAGCGGCGACTCGATCATTTCCCCCTCCGCGAAACCAAAGCGGTCCATCATAGAGCGGATACGGTCACCCGCGAAAAGGCGCATCAGGTCATCCTCAAGGGACACATAAAAACGGGACGAACCCGGATCGCCCTGGCGGCCCGACCGGCCCCGCAGCTGATTATCGATGCGCCGCGATTCATGGCGCTCGGTGCCGATGATATGCAATCCGCCCTGCGCCACGACTTTATCATGCTCCACTTTGACCTGGTCTCGGAACTGCCTGATGAACTGGTTGACAAGCTGTTCCTGCGGCTGAAGGTCCGCGTTATCCTTTTTCGCCGCTTCCACTTTTTCAGCCGCCAGCGCGCGCGCCATGAATTCGGCATTGCCGCCCAGCATGATGTCGGTCCCGCGGCCCGCCATGTTGGTGGCAATGGTGACGGCCTGGTAACGGCCGGCCTGGGCCACGATGGAGGCTTCCAGTTCGTGATATTTGGCATTAAGAACCTGGTGCTTGATCCCGTTCGCCTTCAGAAGCCTGGAGAGAAACTCCGAACGCTCGATGGAAACAGTGCCCACCAGAACCGGCTGGCCCTTGGCATAACAGGCCTCGATCTCCTTGACGACCGATTCATATTTTTCCTTGCCCGTGCGGAAAATGCAATCAGGGTGATTGATGCGGCTCAAGGGCTTGTTCGTCGGAATAACAATAACCTCGAGATTGTAAATCTGCTTGAACTCGTTGGCTTCGGTATAGGCGGTACCGGTCATGCCCGAGAGCTTCTGGTACATGCGGAAATAATTCTGGAAGGTGATGGTGGCCAGGGTCTGGTTTTCCCGTTCGATCTTGATCCCCTCGCGGGCTTCCACCGCCTGGTGCAGCCCGTCGGACCAGCGGCGGCCCGGCATCATGCGGCCCGTGAACTCGTCAACAATAACGACCTTGCCGTCCTTGACCACATAATCCGTATCCAGGCTGAAGAATTCCTTGGCGCGCAATGCCTGCAGGATATGATGCCGGTACTCAACGGTCTCCATATCGTGGAGGTTAGCCACGCCGAACATCTGGGCGCCCTTCTCTTCCCCGGCCTCGGTCAAGGAAATCGACTTCGCTTTTTCGTCAGCCACATAATCATACCCCTTGCCCAGATCCTCGCCGCGGTGCTTGGCATCGATCTCCTCCGCCTCGGTCACGCGGCGGCCTTTAAGCTCCAGCGAAATGCCGTAGGCCCTGTAATACTTGTCTGTCGACTCCTCCGCAGGGCCGGAAATGATGAGCGGCGTACGGGCCTCATCAACAAGAATGCTGTCAACCTCGTCGACAATCGCAAAATGATGGCCGTGCTGGACCATTTCCTCCTTGAACATGACCATATTATCGCGCAGATAATCAAACCCGAACTCGTTGTTGGTACCGTAAGTGATGTCGCAGACATACGCCGCCTGGCGCTGGGAAGGATCCATGTCATGCTGGATGCATCCCACCGTCAAGCCGAGAAATTCATAGAGCGGCCCCATCCAATTCCTGTCGCGATGGGCCAGGTAATCGTTGACCGTCACCACATGCACGCCGTCGCCGGTAATGGCATTCAGATAGGCGGGGAGCGTGGCCACCAGGGTCTTGCCTTCACCCGTGGTCATTTCCGCGATATTGCCGTGATGGAGCGTCATGCCGCCGATCATCTGGACATCGTAATGGCGCATGCCCAAAAGCCGCCGGCCGGCCTCGCGCACCACCGCAAACGCCTCGGGAAGGATCTCGTTCAAGGCGAATTGCTTGGCCTTGAAAAGCTCTTTTTCCGCACGCTTGATCTCTTCCTTGTTATTCTGCCGCTCGTCAATATTGGCAGAATGGCGGTGCGCTTCCCGGGCACGGGCGAGCGCGGCTTTTTCCGCCGCGACCATCCCTTCGATGCGCGTGCGGAACTGCCCGGTCATGCCTGAGAGCTGGGCATCAGAAAGTTTTTCCATGGCAGGCTCAAAGGTATTGATACGGGCCACCACGGGCGCCAGGCGTTTCACTTCGGCGACCGAAGGGAGCGGGGAATCCTCATGGATATGCACATTAACGCCGGGCTTAAGCTTTCGGATAGAGGCCCGTGCGGCGCTGATAACAGGTTTGCGGATGATCATCTCAAGCATAACAATGTCCTTTTTCGGTTACCGGCTTTCCGGCCTCATTTTCAAAAAAGCCTCGATGAACATGTCGATATCACCGTCCATGACCTTGGGGATATTGCCGGTCTCGGCGTCCGTGCGGTGGTCCTTGACCATCTGGTAGGGCTGCATGACATAGGAGCGGATCTGGCTGCCCCACTCGATCTTCTGTTTCTGGCCTGACTCGGCCGCGAGCTTGCTGTCCAGGGCCTGCTGCTTGAGCTCGAAAAGTTTCGCCTTGAGCACCCGCATGCACCGGGCCTTGTTCTGCAGCTGGGAACGCTCAACCTGGCTCTGGGTCACAAATCCCGAGGGTATGTGCGTGATGCGCACGGCAGAATCCGCGGTGTTGACGCTCTGGCCGCCGGGGCCCGACGAACGGAACACGTCGATCTTCAGGTCATCGGGGTTGATCTCCACCTCGACATCGTCCTCGATCTCGGGAATGACGTCAAAAGAGGCAAACGAGGTATGGCGCCGCTTGTTCGAATCAAACGGAGAAATGCGGACAAGCCGGTGCACCCCTTTTTCTGTTTTCAAATACCCGTAAGCTTTCGGGCCTTCAACCCGGAACGCCACATTCTTGATCCCCGCCTCTTCGCCGGGCAGGATGTCAAACACCTCGACCTTGTAGCCCTTGCTCTCGGCCCAGCGCGTGTAAAGGCGGAAAAGCATCCCCGTCCAGTCACACGATTCCGTCCCGCCCGCCCCGGAATTCAGGCTGACAATGGCGTTGCAGTTGTCGTACGGGCCGGATAACAGCGTCTGGATCTCGAGTTTGGCCACCACCGGGACAAGCGCGGCGACATCGGACTCGATCTGACGCTCCATGGCCTCATCCCCGTCGGAAAGCTCCAAAAGCTCGCGCGCGTCCGTGATCAACCGTTCGGATTCGCGGAGTGGATCGACCGAAGCCTTCCACCCCTTTAATTCCCGGATAAGCCGGTTGGCCTCATCCTGGTTGCTCCAGAAATCGGAAGCAGCCATACGCTCTTCGGCCGCACGGATACGTTCCAGCAGGCTGGGCAGGTCAAAGAAACCCCCTGAGGTCCGATATTTTCTGGTCGAGTTCCTTGATCTTGCGCGACAATAATTCGTTCATGTTTTCTCCTAAACACTAAACCTGAAATAAACCACGTCACCTTCCTGCATCATGTAATCCTTGCCTTCCAGGGTCACCTTCCTGGCCTCCTGGACCGCCTTGTACGACCCCAGATCCACAAGGTCCTTGTAACGATAAATCTCCGCCCGGATAAAGCCGCGTTCGATATCGGTGTGAATCTTGCCGGCCGCCTTGACAGCCCGTGTCCCCTGCGGGATAAGCCAGGCACGGGTCTCCTGTTTGCCGGCAGTAAAGAAACACACCAGACCCAAGAGGTCGCGCCCGGCCTGGGCCAAACGGGCCAGACCCGGCGTGCCGATGCCCGCCGCATCGTAATATTCCTTGCGCTCTTCCGGCGAGAGCTGGACCACTTCTGCCTCAAATTTGGTACATAAAGGAACGATCGCCGCGCCCTCTTTGGCCGCGCGCGCCCGCAACGGCGCCATGAGCGCCTCATCGGGGTCACCCTCGGCCGTGTTGGCCACATACATGACGGGCTTCCCCGTAATGAACTGGAATTCCCGGGCAAGCTCCTTGTCCACATTCTGCATGCGTACCGGAATGCCCTGGTCAAGCCCCTTTAAGACCACCTCAAGCACCTCGCATTTTTCCTTGGCTTCCTTATCCCCGCACTTGGCCGGCCGCAGCCATTTATCATAGGCCTTCTGCGCCTGCTGTAAATCCGAGAGAATAAGTTCTGTTTCAATAATGTCGACCGCTTCCAGGGGATCCAGTGTGTTCATCACGTTGACCACATTGTCATCCCTGAAACAACGCACCACATGCGCGATGGCATCCACGGAACGGATATTGCCCAGAAACTGGTTGCCCAGACCCTCCCCCTTGCTGGCGCCCTTGACCAGCCCGGCAATATCCACAAAACGGATGGCTGCCGGCGTGATCTTGGTCGATCCGCCAAACTCATCGGAAAGCCGGGTCAAGCGGTCATCGGGAATAGGCACCACACCGACATTAGGTTCGATGGTCGTGAAAGGAAAATTCGACGCGGCCGCGGCCGCACCGGTCAAGGCATTAAACAGCGTGGACTTGCCGACATTGGGCAGTCCCACAATCCCGATCTCCATGAAACTCCTTTAGTATAATAGATAAAAAATTTGGTATATATTACTTGTTAGGAAGGCATCTGTCGATGATTTTTATCCCCAAAAGCACCCGGATCTCTCGCTCCCGGCCAAGGAGCTCTGCCTTGCGGCCGTCATCGCGGCCAGCGTACTTTCCCAGGGTCCCGTCCGAGCGGATGACCCTGTGGCAGGGAATAATAAGCGGATACGGGTTCTTGCGCAACGCCTGCCCCACCGCGCGCACCGCCCCCGGCTTGCCGACCTGCCGGGCCACCCAGGCATATGTGCGTGTTTCTCCAAATGGGATCTCAAGGGCAGCCTTAAGCACCGCCCGTTCAAACGGCGTTAATTCAGGTACTTTCATGACAATGTCTTTCTTCCTGATTTTTAACACAGACGGAAAAATACGTCCAAACCCAAGAGAAGCTCAAATGACAGCCGCACCTTTCCTCGACTCTTTCAAACCCAGAAAAAGCCGCAGGTCCGTCATGGGCTGGATATTGATAATAATAGGTGAAAATCCGGGTGCGTTGCGCAATTGCTCCAGCCTGGCAGGGTCAATGCGGAACTTGATCGCATCGCCGGCATTCTGCACCTCCAATAAAGTCTTCTTAAGGACGAAATCAATACCACCCTTTATACCTGACTTCTCCTTCTGGACAATCCCAAATTCATGATCATATTCCCGCACCATACTTGCGATTTTATCCATCAAATTTGAGGTCAGATTTTTTTGATGTACTATGGCTTGATTCAATAAATGCACAACATTTTGATACCTCTCATCATAAAATACAAGCGGTGCATATTGATTAAATATGCTGCTCTCTATAGCGCGACTATTAAAGAAGACCCTCGACCTGAACATGCGCCGTTCCTCATCTACATTATCCGAAGGGATATCCGCTCGAAGAAAATCTGCGTAACCTGCTAAATAAGTATTACGAATTTGAAACGCATCTTTTATCCCCGCCTGCTTAAGTTGAGACTTTATTGGCATCATCTTTTCATCATTAAAGAAATCAGAAAATTCCATGCCGCTAAATAGACGTTGAAAAGTTTTCTTGTATTTATTATGTAAATCCCAACCCCATTGCTCAATTGAATTGAAATCATTCCGGTTAGGCGCCATATTCTTTGGAGATTGTTGTGGATCCCCTCTATCAATTAAACTTCGATTAAACCTAATTAATTCGCGTTCTGAAAGCTTGTTAATCTTATCTTTGTAGTCCCAGTCTTTCCGTGGGATATTTAACTCAGGATATTTCTCCTCTAAATTCACATCCGTCAAAACATCCCTATTGATATGGCCGATAATTTCTAATTCTGAACCTTCTGGCAATTTAATACCTCTAGCCCTAAGCGCTCCTGCTAACTTTCTGACACTAAATTCTCCGCTCAGTACATCCTTCGAATACCCATCAAACCATTGATAAACGTCCTCCCTCGAATCGCGCCCATGTAACCTGCGGATCATGGCCACTTGATCAGGAGCAAACATCCCGATTGCAAATTCCAAATACGACGGTATAACCCCATTCTTCCACGCACTTGTCTCATAAAAGAAAAGTTTATCAAAAGCAATGGCCTGACTCAACGAAGCATCGCCTCTGACAAGAACTGGCAATTCAGCTGATTTCATTAAGGACAGATATATGTCGTAAGGAGTCTTTCCAAGGTGGATAATCTTGATCTGAGGATACTCTTTTCCATGCAAAACATTCATCTCCCCTGTTGAACGATCGAAAAACACATGTGAAAACGGCTGGTCATCTGATTGAAAATAATAATTCAGAGCAGGATCTTCACCAACATAAAAAATACTTATAGGCCTTAAGGGCATCTGGCCTTCTTCAATCGCCGACATCAAGTGTGTTTCATAATTCTGACGATAATTATCGTACTTCTCGCAATAAACAACACTCCATTTATCTCCCAAGACATCTAAAGAAAACGCCGGGTATACTTCTTTTAGTTTTTTTAGAATTAGATTTTTATCCGTTGTAACATTAACGTCATCGGTAACCTCAGTCATATAAATTCCCATTTCACTGTGAAGTCCCGTGGGCACAACCCAATGCCAATTTCCTTTACTGTCCTTTTTCATTATATTTTCTTTTAACACAGCTTCGTTCATTGCCTTCGCTTCAGGCCAGCCAACAAGTGCCACCTTCGAAGAACCCGGTCTCTTCAAATCCCTGGCGCCGTCATACTCTTGCAAATAAATATTAATCCCGGATTTCCTTGTAGTTACCTCTTCACCATCCATCATCAATGACGACACTATCGTAACTTTACTCTTCTTAATAATATGATCCTTGTTAACATTTTTGCCATTTATGAAAACTATCCCATTGCGTTCAAAATACTGCAAATCTTTGAAATTTACGGGCATGTCAGGCATCAACGTTCTAAGACGTTCCAAATCCGAGTCCGATTCAAATAATAATCTTATAATACCAACATGCCCAGTTCGCCTTATACCCTCTGCCAACCTGTATGCATTTATAATATCGCCAAATCCATTTAACTTATTTTCCGCAGTTAAATGGCACATCTTTTTCGACTTTAATCAATCATAGACTAAAACGTCGTCGGAGTGAAGAACTCTTTTTGATCAATCTCCAGTATATTTAGCACCGTTTTCTGAACG
>Ga0114951_10003987_pt1 | contig 14782 bp, 32 predicted proteins | sample AM7aDNAmetaG_FD_88677 | JGI IMG/M metagenome (GOLD analysis project Ga0114951, IMG submission 88677) | Freshwater microbial communities from Finland to study Microbial Dark Matter (Phase II) - AM7a DNA metaG | ecosystem: Environmental > Aquatic > Freshwater > Lake | place: Finland: Lake Alinen...
ATGACACAATTCAAGAAATTCAGTATCATTTACAATTGAGCCACCCACACTTTTTTGATTTTTCCAAAATAAACAATTAAACGAATCACTCCAATAAACTTCTTCCGGCAATAAATCAGCAAATAATCTTATGTCATTAAGCATAGTTTAACCAGCGTTATATGACCCTAATACAATTCCGGGTTTAGAAAATGGAATTGCAACTCCAATTAAAGTTACTTTAATTTTATCGGGTGTAGTCCAATCGCAAGCCCCCGGATAACCACCAACATCAAAATTCCGTGCCGCATCTTCATTATCAGCAATTACAACTGCGGCATCATAATCATCATAACTCCATTTATCAGTTCTTTTTAATAAATATATATTCATAATTTAATATTTTTTAATTCGTTATTTACTAATTCTTGAATGGACGTAACTGTTACAGAGTCGAACGTATTGTGGGCGTCTTTATATGCTAAAATACGTAATACTTCTCCTAAAAATGATAAACGTCCTTTATCATATCCTTCATCATAACCCTTTTCATAGTTATGCTTTTGTAATTCTTCTATAGTATTATTCATATATTATTATTTAGATGCAATTTGTCTAAGATATTCAGCAATATCAAAAATTACTCTAGTAATTTTATACCACCAATAAACAAATAACCAAATATTAAATATTATGAAAGCCACGAAAAGTCTAAAATGACTATTTATATAATCCAACCAACTAACTCCATTAGCAGTTATTTCACTCGAATTTATAGTAGTATTAGTAAATTGTAAATGTAAAAGTAGTATAACAACAAAAAACAATAACCACGAAGCAATAACAATATAAATTGTGCGAGCAAACGCTAATACAAATTTGTATGGCGACGATAAATCTGGTTTAATTGATTTTGTATCAAAATATATAGACCATAATGATATGATAAAGTTTTTAATTGCTAAAAACATTGATAGTTTTAAATCCACTTGAGGAATTAAATATGTAATTCTATTACAAGTAGGGCAGGTATATTTTTGCTCTGCTAATGTTTCATCGTATTCAAATTTTTGACCACAATCGGGCCATTGACATTTTGATTTCATAATTTTTAATTTAAAACATATGACCAGTTTTTAGGTCATTAATTGATGGATTTCGTAGATTTATATGGGAATATTCAATATAGTATGAATAACAATAAATTCCATTTTCCAATGATTTCTTTATTATTGGATATTTATTACAATGTAAATTCATACTCATACTCATAAATTTTCCAATTCTTTATTAACTAATATCATTATAGAATGTAATGAATCTGAATTAAACTCTTTACCATCTATGAGATTATTATTTAATACTTGATATATTTTAGTTACAAATGATAATCTTCCAATTTTATAACCTTCTAGATATCCCTGTTCATATCGAGATAATTCATCTATCCATAGTGTTGATTTTTTCAAATTACCCATAATTGTTTTTTAATAATAATATTCGGAATTGGATATCCAATCTTCAATTCTACATCTAATTTGTTTTATCATATCATCAAAAAATTCAAGTCGAAATCTAATAATTTCTTCTTTCTTTTTTTTAGACATTTTAGATATTTTACGACTCATAATTTTATTTTTTAACAAATGACAATCGTGATGTTTGAGTTTCATATATTAAAGAAGTTTCAAAAGTTCATTCTGATCTATAATCTTAGTTCCATTTTTTCGTGCTTTAATTGTTTTAGATGATTGACTATTAGGATCAGACACAACCAAATAATCAATTGATTTAGAAAATGTTTCTGAATATCCATTACCCGATTGTTCTATCAATTTATGATAATATTCCTTCTTTTGAGGGAAGGTTCCAGAAAGAACAAACATCAACGCACCATCTTTAAGATTAGATTTGGTGCTGGCAGCAATGGTCAGCCCATTTTTAATAAATCTAAGAATATAATCTTTTTTCTTAATTAATTCATTATTAATATTAGATGCAACATTTGGAAGAGATGACTCGTTGGCATATTTAATTAATGTAACACCATCTAGCCAGTTAGTCAATGAATCCATTTTACCTTTTAATGCTTCAATAACAATTGCTACACGTCGTTTCCCGAGCGAAGTTATTCCCAAACTTCCTAAAAACTCATTTAATGGAAGGTTTCTCTTTTTTTCAATTTCTTCAATTAATTTTGTTGCTCGTTTTTCTCCAAATCGAGTTCCTTTATCAAGAGTTAAATTAGAAAGTTCAGTTTCTTTATATTTTAAAAGATATAAATCAGCAGCAGTTTCAATAAGTTTATTTTGTAATAATGCCTCAATGACCGATATTCCTATACCTTGAATATCTGTACTTTTTACAAACTTTTCTATTTTTCCAGAAATTTGAGCGTCACAATTAAAATTGACACAATAAATATTAACACTATCATCACCATCTACATTAGATCTTTTTTCTAATTTTCCATTACATACAGGACAATGAGTAGGAGTGATGATTTTGATTCTGTGTTTAGCAGGAGTTAAAACTTGACTAATATTTGGAATAACATCATTACATTTTATAATTTCAATTTCATCATTGATATGTAAATCCAATCTTTCAATTTCATCATAATTATGAAGAGTTGGACTTTCAATAGTGGCACCTCCAATTTGACAAGGAGAAATTGTAGCAACAGGACAAATTTGTCCACTGGCTCCAACTTGAATTTTAACTCCAAGTAATTTAGAAATTGCTTTTTCTGCTTTAAATTTTATGGCAATTGATGATTTTGGTCTATTGTTTGTTTCCCCTAAATCAGATTGAATTTTAATTGAATTAGCACAACAAATAATCCCATCTATCCAATAGTTCAATTTTGATCTTGTAATTGCTGTTTCTTCATACCAATTCCATACTTCATCAAGTGTCCCAATACAATGTTTGACAACATTAAATCCTAATTCTTTTAATTTTTTAAACGCTTCTTCTTCAGTATTTCCAATTGGATTTCCATTTATATCATACAATTTAAAAGCATAAAAAGTTAAATGTTCCGAGTCCACTCCCGATTTACGACGAGCCAAAGAAGTTAAATTACGTGGATTTGAAGATTTATTAGGATCAATTTTTTCCCAGTCATCGACATTTAATACAATTTCTCCACGAATAAATCCACTAAAATTATTTTTAGTAGAATTTGGAATTCCTTTAAAGAAAAGAGCATTTTGAAATAACCGCTCACCGATAAATCCATCTCCTCTTGAGACTGCATCAACCAATTGATCTTGTTTAAATGTAAGACTTATCGACATTCCGTCCATTTTATGGCTGGCAATAAATTTTTCATTTTTAGAAATTCCTGCTTTAGTTAAATTATTTCTAATCCAATCATCAAATTCATGACGATCAACCACTTTTTCTTGCGACCCCATAGGAATTTCATGTTTAACTTTAGATAAAATTATTCCTCCAACATTAAACCCAACTCGTTTCAAACGAGTATCATTTGGATTAATCTTCTCCAATTCATCAATCCATGCATCATATACACTATCATCAACGATTGCTGTTCCAATAGTGTAATATGAGAATGCCGCTTTATCAATTCTTTGTTGTAGTTCTAATAATGTCATGGTTTTAAGTATAAGGATTAACTTTTATATGAGTCATATCATTTCCTTTAATAAGTTTTGCTATTTATCCACTCTCCTATTGTATTATATTTATTATCCATATCATCTACTGTTTTAGAGTGCCATCCATTATCATAATATTTCTTTTCCAAAGTAAACCGCACAATTCCCATTACGTTGTTAAGTTTAATTTTAAAAATATCAGGGTTTAATTTTGCTAAATATTTCCAGTTGTTAAATTTCTGAATACGAAATTTCAATGCTGGATACTTTCTAATGGCCTCTGTTACTTTGACGGCAAATGTTTCATTCATGCATCGGAGTGTACATATTATATTTTAGTTGTCAATGGTTATTTTTGGAATGGAACAAACCCAGCATGATTTTTTTTATTAGTATCTCCTTCTTTTCTTATTTTTTTAATTTCACTCATAAACTCATCATATTCTTCTCTGTGTTTATATAAAGATAAAAACATCAAATATGAATGAACCTCATCATTCTCAGACCAAATCCAGCAAGGAGTTTCTATATGTAATGTCGGTGAAATTTGGTAAATAATTCTAAAATAGCCTTCTTCCGGTTTCGGTGGTTTATAATAAGTTATACATTTATCTTCATATTGAGTGACAAATTTCTTAATATCAACTGGAGTATTGGCAACTATCATTTTAAAACTATCAACATCTTTAACCCAGTTAAAAGTTTTCAAATTAGAAATACATTTTATGTATTCCGAAAATGATGATACATTAAATCTATTATGTAGATAAGCATTTATATTTTGTTCCCAATGATCATTCACTTCGTTTATGTGGTTATAATTCATAGTTTATTTTTTAGAATTTTTATCTTTTGGCATAGTTAATTGTTTATATTGAACCCATTCATAATCATTCATAAATTTTCGTCCCAATACTTCTTCTATTCTTTCCTTATGTTCAAGATCCCGTTTATAAAATTCGGCATCTGGTTTAAAAGATTTGAGTTTATAAATTTTTTTATCACTCATAAAATCCATTTTTTAATTATATTTAAACACACTTCACAGGTAACTCTGTTTTGATAAATTGTATAGTATTGTCTAGCAACTGGAATATTTTCTTTTAAATGAACAAATATTCCACAGGGAGTTGTTAATTGACATTTTGGATATTTGTAATAATGTATTAACTCTTTACAAACTATGTAGTTGCCATTTACATCATAGTGACTCATATATTTTATCAAGTAATTCAATATATTTCATAATATATAAATGATTAGAAGTTTCAGCATACCACCCAGTTGCATTTGGATATAATGGATGCCGGTGAAAATAATACTTTAACATTCTTTTAGATAAATAATTATATAGTTTATAATTCATATTTTTCCTTCCCTCCTCGTTAGGACACATATATCTATTATATCATTATTTATTTTGTCCATTATATTTTGATAAATTATACTCTTTACAGAATCCGTTGTTTGTAATTCTACAGAGTCAATCACATTATTTCTTAAATCCCATAAACGAAGACACACAATCTCATTGATTTGAGTATCTATATTAGCACGTAATTTATCATCCGTCATTCCTATATATCATATAGGAATTTGTGGAAAAGTCAAGTGGAAGTTTTCGGAAATCCTACAGGTGCCAAAACAACGATACCACCATCAGATGTTGTTCGAATGACCCATTATATTTTTCAATATATAATCTTTATTAAATATTTTGTTCATAAAATAATTTCCGTCACCATTCCCTCTGGGACACCGACCATTGTGCAATAGGTTGTCAGATGTGATCCACTTTGTTTTTGTTGAGACAACCAATCATCATCCATTGGTTTCTCAATGGTTACTGTTCCTTCGTCATATTTACTCCGAGAAAACAAAATTGGAGCATCACAATAATGTTTCATATGTTCGGGAGTATATTTCTCTGACATTAACCCAATATGTAATTCATTACTGGATTTACGATCATTATGTAAAACAAGAACTTTAAGACACTGTTTGATGTTAATAGGTTTCATATCACGTCTTCATACACTACACCGCTTTTTTTCGACCGCTCTTTCGCAGCCGCCTCACTTTCTTGATTTGCTTTTCGAATGGTTATTTGTATGTTTAGAAAAGTAATAGCATCTTCCTTGGTTTTAAATTCTCGGTTGATATGCTCAGCACCATATACACCACACACACAATATTTATACGTTCTCCATATACCAAGTTCTCGGTATTGTGCTTGATAATTGTCCTTGTATCCGTCGTAATATACTCTTACTTTCATACCGCCACGTCTCCTTTAATGGATGGATGTGATTTGTAATCAATGAGTTTGATGTCATCAAATGTGAAGTCGAATAGGTTCTTCACCTTGGGATTGAGCCATAGTTTTGGTAATGTCATCGGTGTTCGTGACAACTGTTCTTTCACTTGGTCCATATGATTCATATACAAATGGCAATCACCTATGGTATAGGTCAATGTTCCTGGTTCCATCCCTACACATTGAGCAACCATAGCAATAAGCAATGAATAAGAAGTTATGTTAAACGGAGCACCCAAGAAAAAATCATTTGACCTGATTAGCATCAAAAGATTCAACCGTCGTTTTGGAACTTTCTTTTCATCCATTTCTTTCTCATCCAAAAAAGATTGTCCCAATATATTTAACCCATAGGCATTTCTTTCTTCAACCGTCAATTCTTCCGTATTAAATTGCATAAAACAATGGCACGGTGGCAAACTACAATGATCTACCCAATATGGGTGCCAAGCAGAGACGATCATACGCCTATCGTCAGGATTGGTTTTGAGTTTATCCATTACTTTTTGGATTTGGTCAACCGTTTTCTTTACTCCGTTCATGGCTCCATTCAATCCATATTGATCTCCATCTGCTTCTTCTGCATAATAAGGAAACGCTCTCCACATTCCGCCATAGGTGCCTTCGCCGAGGTCTCCCCAAACTTGAACAAAAGACTCATATGGTTTATTGTTCTTAATTTGTGAAATAAAAGTCTCTTGGGTTGGAAACAATGCTTGGACTTCTGGCGGTGCCATTTTTTTAAACTTAGAAAACGCCCATTCATCCCAGATATGCACGTCATTATCCACCAAGTATTTAATATTGGTATCTCCTTTAAGGAACCACAATAGTTCGTGGACGATGCCTTTGAACCACACTTTCTTGGTGGTAAGAATAGGAAAGGCATCCATATTAACCTCGAACTTGGCTTGTGCTCCGAAGACACCAATGGTATCAACTCCTGTGCGGTTCTTCTTTCTGCGTCCTTCATCAAGGATAAGTTTCAGTAAATCCTTATAGGTATCATCCGTATGGTTGCCATTGAGCATTACCACTTCTTCACAGGGCAAGCAAGGATGGATGGGGCTGTTACACTTGGGACACAGGTCTTCTGGTTTATAATGCTTCATTTTCATAATTTTAATTGTTGTGGAACCCCTAACCCTTTAGGGTTGGTGTATTTGACAAATCACCATTCGAAATGGACCGTCATAGCATAATAGGTTCTTTCAGTTCCATCTATGGACGTTCATTCCCAATTATATTTACATGTTTCGTGTGCGTCTCGGGTAAAGGTCGGATTAAAGTCGGACAACTTCTTTTTTATGTATTTCATCCGCAACCGAGTGTCACTATTATCTTCATCTCCATCCAAGGAAATAAAATACTCATTTTTTCCTTTCCTCGCCGCCCCCGCAATTTTTTCCTCGAAAAAAGATACATCTTTATATAGCTCAATTTTTTCCCGACGTGCCTTGGCAACATTGGCTTTTGCAGTCGCCGCCGCTTTTTTACCAGCCTCAAAATGTTTCTTTTTGACTTCTTCCGTTAGATTTCGAATTTCTTGTATATTCATATTATTTATCAATTATAGTGAATCAATAATTACCAGCGGAACAAACAATTAGGACAAAAATAAGATACCCACGATGGAACATCTGGTATTTCGTGTTTTACTATTTTACATTCCGACTTATTGCCATTCCAACCGCAAACATAACATTTAACAGTTTCAGGACGGTCATAATATCGTATTACTTTACAATTGTCAAATTCTTTTATTACTTCGTATTTATTGAATAAATGCTCAAACTCAAACATATATGTATCCCCCTCATATTCTTTATCAATTATAGTAACATAGAATTCTTTAATGTTAGGCATACATAAATTATAAGTTGACTTGCCGCCAGCTACGATAGCATCCTGTGGTATAATATGTAATTTATCAAGCGGAACATAATGATACATTGTAGAAGTATCAAATAATGCCCCGGCACCTTCTTTTATAGAATTTGACAACACCCATATAGTTCTATGTTTTAATATGGGTAAAGTTTCGTATGTTTTTCTACCTATTACAATTGATTTATTTAAGGTAAACTCCTTAAACCATTGAAAGTCTTTTTTTATAGATGGCCATGGTAATTTACCATCTTTACCTATACACCTATTTTTAGACATTGCCATTATTGCGTTCATAATTGAAAATACATATCCAGTGGCAATAGGTTTCATTTTCGTGAACCATCCTTGAATGCGGATTGAGTTGCTCTGGTCATAACTAGTAAATTTCTAAGATTTATATTATATTTTCCAATAGTATATGCTTCAATAGCACCGAGTAAATCACTTAATTCAATCAATTCCATAACAGGATTATCATGTGTATGAGCATCTTCCCATTCTTGAATTTCCTCAATAATTTTAGAGGCTTCTCCTAAAATACCTTTTTCTATTTTTTTAGTATGATACCCCATATGTTTTTAATATTCTTGTTAACCGAGGCTCGGCAACTGCGGTTCCATAAATCCAAGATAAATAATTACAATGTCTAATTCCATAACTTCCCAATTCAATTCCTCTATACATTAAATCGTAAGATGGATATAAAAAACAATCACTGACATCAACCTCGCTTACGACTTTATTATTAGACGTTCCGGTTTCCATAATATAAACATCATCGGGTGCATCTGAACCAACCCAATTATCATTTTTTTTAGGACGAAGGCAATATTCTCTGAAAAAATCACGAGCAATATTTACTATCGTTTTCAATGCTCGTTTATTAACTGTATCTGTAATAATAAGTTCATTTTTAATAAAATATTTAGTATGATATTCATCAAATTTTTCATCTCTGAAGCAAGGTGTCACGGTCTGAAACGTTCCTTTAGGTAAGAATCCTTTATTGTATAAATACAAAAATGATTGTTCTCCAGATGCCACCAATACTTTATTTTTTTCAGTTATTGAAAAATTAGCAGTACCGTCCGGTTTAGTTATATTTGCTATTGTATCAGTTACTGTCCAAGGACTTTCAATTCTCTGAAATCCATATCTAGTATAATAATCAATCGATTCCTGTATTATTTGATAGTTAATCATATTCTATATCTCCATTATCTTTCAACTTAAACGATATTGTATTTTTAGGCTTAAATCCAAGTATCTCTTCGCCGGTTTCCGGTTCAATTCCATATTTAGGCCAATGTCGTTTATATTCATCGGCTTCTTCGTTTAGTTTCGTTTCAATGTCCAGTCCATTTACTTTGGCCCATAATCCAGTAAGAATAAGTCCACTTACGTCATCACCGTGGCAAAATATTTTAAATCTATTTTTAATATCTTTGCTTAGAGGAGTGTCGGTTTCCCATAATGACCAATTATTTCTAAGATAAGTTCCCATTGTAAAATGAACTCCATCACAAGTGTTCTTTTTAATGAATTTTATATCTTTATCTTCTAATATAGAATATAGATACTCTATAGCTTCATTTAATGAAGCCGGAACAAAATCTTCATTGATAGGTTTCATTTTTTAATTCAATATAATAATCACCAAAAACTAGGAGTTGGTGTTTTTTCTATGATTTCATTATAATCTTCATTTGATATTTTAACAACCGAAGATTCTGGAAATTCTATATATTCAGCCCAATATGTGTTGTTATTAACTGCTATTTCATAAATAATCACCGTTTTTTCATTTTCTAAATATGCTGGTTCATATTCAGCATAATCATCAAAATAACCTTGATGTGAAGTTGCATGATTATACAATCCAGTTTTAACATATTTTTTAGATATTACTTTGCCGACTGTATTTAATAAATTTGGGTCTAATTTAGTATGAACTTTTCTCTCTCTTCCTCCCCATCCTTTTGCTCTTAATATTAAACGAGCAAACGTTTTTTCAAGTTCTGAAATATCTTTACTTTTACCTTCTAAAAAATAACCTTTAGTATCAGTATTAAATCCAGTTGATACTATTAAAGCATTCAACAATTGGCGTTGTTCTGTAGTAATATGATTATCTAAAATATCTTGCGTAGTAAGATTATAACCGACTCGTATAAAGATTTCGGGCTTTATTATTTCGACATAATCACCAATCCTAATAACCTCATTCTTAGACTTTTTTACCTTGACCAATTCCCACGGAGAAGGACTGGTTTCACACTTACATTTCTTTAGGGCCATATCTACTATTGACTTACATCGGCGGCATCTCCATATTTGTGGTTTCATAATTTTAAAATATAATTCAATACATCTTCTGACATCAATACCAAATGAACGTAATCTATTTCATCATCTAATAAGATTCCGCCCCACAAACTTCCGTTCATAGGTTTAAACATATAAGAAGCCGATTTAAAATGTTTTAGGTGGTAATCCTGTAACTCTAAAACATTACCGAATGAAGCGGCAATTCTACTTTGTTTGTTTTTCAGTTTCCAAGATGATGTCATAGCTTCAATTTCTTTAACTGTCATATTACAGTTTTTAGATAATAAAGACCTTTTATTCACGGTATCGTCTTTTACATATTGAACCAAATCATCAATTTTGTTCATAATCACTTGGTTCAGTGCTACCTTCGGTCATTTTTGCGTTAATCCATCCATCATTCCACCCATCATTCCAATGAGAATAATTACTAGAATATTCGGCATATGGATTTGTATCTTTATCAAGTCCATTCCAAGCCGCTTTCCATCCCTCATTATAAAAATCAGTTCTAGTTTTCATTTTTACTCCGTAATTCGGTTGATGATACAGGCATATTAAAGTTTTCCGCTTCATCTGATTTAATCATCAGATGACTGTATTTATCATCGAGTTTAAGTCCATTTCGACCAAATACTAAAAATTTAACGTTATTTCTGGTAAAAAAGAAATCCAATTCATCAACAGGAACTCCGTATTTATCATCAAATACTCTGATGAAAGTATCAGCACCCATTACAAATGTTATTTCACAGGTAGGATTATGTTTTTTAATTATATTGACTTTATCTATAACTAAAGAAGCAGTAGTTATAATATAATGATTACCATCAATAGAGTCAAGCCTGTTTTTTATATCTATAAAATCCAAGGTTCCTTTATCAGCATTCTTAATAGATAATTCAAGTATAACCGGAGCACTTAATATTTTTTCAGATAATTCTTTAATTTGTTGATGACCTGTATGCCAAGGATTGAAACTGCCACCAAATAAGACTATTTTATTAAAATTTTCCAATGAGCCAACTGAAGTATAATAATCCGATTGTTTCGTTACTAACGAATATAATTTATCGGCATGGGCAATCTCCAATTTTCCAGTCATACCTCTGTTGTCGTCAAACTCATAGTCCAATATATAATCGGTTCCATTTTTCGAATCTATAACTTTATCAAGTGAATACAATATTCTATCAGAAATATATTTGTCCTCTTCTTCTCTTTTCATTACACCATATGGAATTGTAATTTTAAGAGATGTTGTAAAATCATTGGTATGTATCGCAATATTGACTTTATGGATTCTTCCAACACGTTCTCCATCAAATGCAATAGAACTGGCGGCACCAATACCAATTGATAATTTAGAATCAACACCGGCGATTATACATTGTTGATAAGAAGCCAAGGCCAATTTTCTTGCTGCTAATATACTAGAATATTCAGTTAATTTAACGCCGGTAAAATTATCAAATATGGTTCTATCATAGGGAATAATACAGCCAACAATAGTTTTAGATGCTCCGCTGATTTTACAAAAATCACCTATGAACGATTGTCCTCCGCCTGATATAGCAACAAATGCTTTATAAGGAGAGTTGTTTATTTTATCCACCTTTTCTTTATCCATATATTTTAATTTAAACTAGTAACGGTATATTCGGGTCTAATGCCTTTATTCATATTCGCTGTATCATCAGAATTAAGTCTAACATATCCAATATCGTTTTTCATTTTAATGAATTGTTTAATCGTAATCTTTTCCCCCAGTGTAGAGGCAGCAGATTGTATCAACTGATTAATCGTAAACTTATCATCTTTAACGAATTTCTGGTTAAGCAAACAATAATCAGATACATATATATCATATTTACCAACTATAATTTTATCTAAAATATGAGCCGGTTTATTTTTATTAGCATCTGTAACTTCTTTACTAATACGGGTAATTTCAAGAGGAGATACTTCACTCTTGTCAATCACCACTGGCGCAATCGGAGAAGAACAAATATGCATACATATGTCTTTGGCCAAGTTGATAAATAAGTCATTACGAGCCACGAAATCGGTTTGACAAGAAAGGACGATCATTGCTCCTACTTTGTGATTATGAACATATGAATATACAATTCCAGCATTAGTTACTCGATTAGCCATATCAGTAGGATCAGTTTGTTTTTCTTCAATTAACAATTTGATTGTCTTTTCTACGTCTTCGTCCATCTTTTCCAATGCTATGTTAATTTTATTATAAGGAGACATCGTAATGTCTCGAATATGTTTAATTTTTTCTTGTAATGTCATAAATTTTTAATATTATTAGTTAATGCCCATTGAATGGATTTTTTATAAACTTAGGAGGAAGTATATCAGATTTTCGTTTCAAGTCAAGATATTCTGTTTCTAAAAAATTTATATAAGCATTGAATTTAGATTCTCTATCCAGTTTAGATATTTTAGTACAATCTCTATTGGCACATTTAGACTCAATATCATCTATATCTCTAAATAACACAGTTCGATTGTTACAATGCTCACAAACCAACCATAATATAAATGGTATTTTATTTTTCATTTAATTTTATCAAAGATTTTATTAAAAATATTTTATTTCGGTAAGAAACTAACATTACATTTTTTAAGTATGATTTTAATTCGGTTGGTATAGATGATTTATCGACTATCGCAATTCTCTGATTTCGATGTAACTCCAATAATTCCTCAATTCCACAGTCTTTAAACGAATTAGAACTACCCCACATTGTAAATATAGTATTTAACGAATTTGTATAACCATGATAGAGACGACTTACTTTCGTAGTATAATTATAATACTTCTCATTTAATAAAATTGAGAGTCGTTCGCTTGCGGCAGTACCTCCGAATGTATATTTATCAATCATATTTTAACGCATATTCCATTTCAACAATTTCATTGACTCTTTTAACAATATCTGATTTGTTGGTAGAATATAATCCAGCCGATGAAAAGGAAGTCAATTCTCCAAGCCAAAATTCACCATCACCATCTTGGAAAACATCGACACAAAATATAGAATCAGGAAACCACTTAACATCTAATACTTCATTTACAAACTCGGTTGCTCCCAGAGGAGCACTTGGAATTAATGTTCGCTTACCTTGATACTGATAAGTTGAGGATGCTATAATTTCACCATTTCCATATTTGGAACATACAAATCGCCATTCTCCATTTATTTTTTTAGGAGTAGATACAAGAATTAAATCATCGTCTTTAGCACTTGACTGAATCCCATTTTCCCAAAATCTATCAAAATCCTGTAAATCAAGAAGTTGTGCCTGAAATGTCTTTTCGCCGCTATCGGGCCGTACAAAAATAAGAGCATCCTTTCCAAATTTTTCATAAAAATAGAATTTATTATCCTTTAAATTTTTAAGACTGGTAAATTCATTTTTATGATTAAATAATAGATTTTGAAAATGAGGATAATAGGTAGAACATAAATAATTATTCCAGTTATTATAAGCAATTGGAAAACATCCAGTAGGAAGCCGACTGGCTATATTCTTAGTCATTTGAATTGAACCTTGAACTATAACACAATCATTCTCTTCAAACCCAGCCGGATTAAAATCAAAATGATTATGCCTTCCAATTACAAAACAATATCTACCAGAGTCTTTAATAGAACTGATTAAATCTCTATAATCTTCACTATCGGTAAAATTTTCTATAATCCATTTTGTTTTCATAAATAAAATGAGGAACTTCCACAGATATGGTCGTTACTTGCATATCCATCCTCAAATATGGAATCATTTTTCATTTAATATTTTATTTAGTATTTTATTAAAATCTTCAATAGTATATGATTTTACTTTGTTGTTGTCAATCTGTTTTATTGATTCTTTAAGAGTTTTCTCTAAGTTCTTACCTTTTTGCTTAACCTGTTTATTAGTAAATCCCCAGAATGTTAATTCCCATAATATTTCAGCCACTTGACCTTCCAATGATAAATTTTTAACTTTATTTATAACAGGAGTATCAATGTATTTATTCCAATCTGCCGGACCAATGGAAAAAAACTTATTGTGTTTATCCAAATTATAATTATAATGTCCTGCTGGAACTGGGTCTCCGCCCCAAGGTTTCAATCCCTTTTCTGGGGGTTCATAATTATGATTCAATAAACATACTTCAATAAATACCTCGTCACTTTTTACTTTGTGTAAATATAATGACATTTTATCGGGGGTATTATATTTAAGTGTAAGCAATTCGTTAATTACTCTGCTATATGATAATGCAACCTGTTCCAAAGTTGGTCGTTCACTCTTTTTGATATAACTCTTATCCTTTTTATAAAGATATTCGTAAACTCCGCATTTTCCACTTAAATGGACTATTTTAAGTAAATCTCTCAATGTCATATATTTACTTCGGGTGCAATTTCTAGGTATTCATAATTAATATGATCTGGTTCCATATGAGCGAACCGCTTATTACAATACTTGCTAAAATTTGCCAGCGCATCTTTTTCATATTTTCCGTGAATTAGACAAGAAACTCCTTCTTGGGAGTATCCAGAAATACCAAACACCTTAATACTTACTTTTGCTTTAATATAGAATAACATAATTTAATTTACTAACATTGTGG
>Ga0114951_10003989_pt1 | contig 14777 bp, 7 predicted proteins | sample AM7aDNAmetaG_FD_88677 | JGI IMG/M metagenome (GOLD analysis project Ga0114951, IMG submission 88677) | Freshwater microbial communities from Finland to study Microbial Dark Matter (Phase II) - AM7a DNA metaG | ecosystem: Environmental > Aquatic > Freshwater > Lake | place: Finland: Lake Alinen...
CATAGACAGCTCAGCGGAGCGGAAGGAATCGGTAATGTTTGACATATTGCCTCTTGTGGGGACAGAGAGATTGGAGATTGGAGATTGGGGACCGAAGCCTCGACTTCTGGTGTGTAATCTCCTATCTCGAATCTCTAACCTCTCTTCTCCAATCTCTACTTAAGTCGGATTCGGGGATCGATGAATGCGTAAGAAATATCGACCAGCATCGTCATAGCGACGAAAATCACCGCATTGAACATGATCGCAACCTGGATGACGGGATAGTCACGACCAGAAATGGCGCCGAAGTACCATGACCCCATGCCCGTCCATGAGAAGGCGTTTTCGGTCAGAATGGCGCCGCCCAGGAGTCCGCCTACCTGTAGACCAATGACCGTGACCACCGGCAACAGTGCGTTGCGCAACGCATGTTTCAAGATGACGCTTCTTTCTTTCAAACCCTTGGCGCGCGCTGTGCGCACATAGTCCGTGCGCAACACTTCCAGCATGGAGGCGCGGGTCAGGCGCATAATATTGGGCATGACCGTTGTGCTCAACACCAGGCTGGGCAGGATCATGTGCTTAAGAGCATTGCCAAAATAGTCCAGCCGGCCCATCAACAAGCTATCGATCAGGTAAAAACCCGTCACGCGCGTAATCTGAATTTCTGCATCGATGCGCCCACCGGGAGGCACCCACTTTAGAGAAACAGCAAACAAGTAGATGGCGATCAATGCCAGCCAGAAGATAGGAATCGACACGCCTGTTAAAGCGACCACGTTTGACGCAGTATCAATCAGGCTATTGCGCTTTAGCGCAGCCAGAACGCCGGCGCCCACGCCGACTGAAATCCCGATAATCAGTGCAACGACAATCGCCTCGACCGTGGCGGGCAGCCGATAAGCCAATTGATCCATCACCGGCACACGGTTGATGATCGATACACCCAGGTTGCCTTGCGCGATCTGCCCAAGATACTTGATGTACTGGACATAGATCGGCTCGTTTAAGCCCATCTGCTCTTTGTATTGATCGATGTCCTGTTGGCGCGCGCGTTCGCCCAACATAACCGTCACCGGGTTGCCGGGAATCAGGCGGATAAAGATGAAAGAGAGTATGGATACCGCAAGCAGCGTCGGTATGACGGTCAGAATACGGCGGAAGATATAGGTCGTCATCAGCAACTCGGGTTGAAATACTTAAGACCGGGGCGCATCAGGGATGCGCCCCGGTAAACGCACGATTATTGTGACACTATAGGTGCTATCGCTGTACGAACATGTACTCGTAGCGATCACGGAACACCCATGGCACAACGTTCTTTACACGCACGGGCCAATAGGTTGCACCCTCCGGCCAGGCCACCGGAACGCGCGGCAACTCGTCATAGACGATCTGCTCAGCTTCCTGGTAGATCTTTTCGCGCTTGGCGACATCGCCCTCAGTGCGTCCCTGATTCAGCAAGGTCTGCAACTTGGGATTGGCGTAGTTATCCTCAGGATTGGGAGTCTTGCCGTCGATGTAGATAAAGTGGTAACCAATGAAGTTGTCGGGGTCGCCGTTGTCGCTGCCCCAACCAAGCATCCACACCGGGAACTTGCCGTTCTTGCGGTCGTCCAGGTACGGCGCCCAGTCCTTCGTCTTCAACGTGAGCTTGATCCCGATCTTGGCCAGGTCAGCCGACATTGCTTCGGCGATTGCCTTTGAATCGGGGAAGTATCCTCGGATCACCGGGATATACCAGAAGTCCGTGCTGAATCCATCCGGCAAGCCAGCTGCCTTGAGCATTTCCTTAGCCTTGTCCGGGCTGTACTCATAAGGCTTCAGGTTGGGGTTGCTGCCCAGGATGGCTGGTGGTGTAAAGCCAGCCGCGCGCGTCGCCAGACCGCCGTAGAAGGTCGTGATGATCGCATCCCAGTTGACGCCATAGGCAAATGCCTTGCGCACTTCCGGCTTATCAAAGGGTTTGATCGCCTGGTTAAAGTTAATATAACCAACGCCCATTGATGGTGTTACGATCAACTGATAGTCCTTGTTGTCTTTCAGCGTCGCCATATCGGTCTGAGCCAGGTCCGCCTGGTCAAGCGTGCCGGCCTGCAACTCTGCAAAGCGGGTGCTGTTGTCGGGAATCGAGCGGAAGATCAGCTTGGTGATGACAGGCGCCTGCGTATAGTCAAGCTTGGCATTGCCGCCCCACCAGTCGTCATTGCGCAGCAGCGTGATCTTGTCGTTTGGAACCCAGCTATCGAACTTAAAGCGACCTGTGCCGACCGGCTTGCCGGCCTGCGTGGCATACTTCTCGCCCTGATCCGCGATCGCCTTGGGGCTGGCGATACCGAAGTTGAACTGTGACAGCTTGACCGGCAGGAGGCCGGAAGCCTCTTTCAGCGTAATGCGGAAGGTGGATTCATCAACAATTTCGGTCTTGTCTATCAGACTGCCGAATTCGATATCCCAGTACTCATACTTCTGGCTGGGGTAGCGATACTTGTTATCCTTGTTCTGCCAACGGTCGAAGTTGAACTTGACAGCTGTTGCATTAAGCGTCTCACCATCGTGGAACTTGACGCCCTGGCGCAACTTGAAATCCCACACCTTGCTGTCCGTCGTGGTAAAAGACTCTGCCAGCCACGGCACAACTTTGGTCGATGTGCCAATGATGATGGTCAGTGTATCGTAGATCGGGGTGCATACGCGCGACGACTCGCCATCGGTCACGATAGCCGGATCGAGCATTACGCTATCACCGCCGCGCCCGACAATGAAGACGCTTTCCTTCGCGACCGGAACCGCGGTTGGCACTGCAGTTGCTGCGGGGGCAGCTGTTGCTGCGGGAGCAGCTGTGGGGGCGACTGTCGCGGCTGGGCCGCACGCTGCTAATAGTCCAGCAGCTGTTGTGGCGCCTGCCACAATCAAGAAACGACGACGTGATAAGCGATTGTCTTTCTTACTTGACATGTTACTATCTCCTCCAAACTCATTTTGCTACAGTTACATCTAGTAACCGAAACACAAACTAATGCAAGCGGGCGAATCCATTCACTTTTAATCCCTTGCACCTCCTACATCCGGTCATGCATTGATATCTCATCGGCAGGATAACCTGGCGACATATCACAGCTAGGCGCTTCCACTCAATGATGGGTCCAGCGCATCGCGCAACCCGTCGCCTAACAGGTTGAATCCAAGCACGGTGAAGACAATCGCAAGCCCGGGAAAAAGCACCATATGCGGCGACTGGCGATAAAACTTAACCGCATCTGAGATCATCACGCCCCACTCAGGCGTGGGCGGCTGCGCTCCCAAACCCAGAAAGCCAAGCGCAGCTGCAGTCAGGATGACGCCGCCGACGCCGAGTGTGGCGCCAACAATGACGAACGATATCAGATTTGGCAGGATATGCCGGACAATGATAGACATGTTGGATGCGCCCAGTGAGCGAGATGCCTCAATGTAATCCCGCGTTTTTAACGACAACGTTAAAGCGCGCGCAACACGCATGCCGCCCGGGATGCCAACAATGGTAATGGCCAGCACCGTGTTAAACAAACCCGGTCCCGCTAGCGCAACAATCGCGATTGCCAGTGGAATTGTGGGAAAGGCCTGCATCAGTTCGGCTAACCGCTGTAGAAGCGTGTCGACGATTCCGCCGTAGTATCCCGCAATCATGCCGATGGCCGTGCTGAAGACCGTGCCAACCAGGATCGACGCGATCGCGACGCTCAAGGAAACACGAGCGCCATGCATAATGCGCCGGAAGATGTCACGGCCAATAAAATCCAGACCGAAGGGGTGTTGCAGGGACGGCGTCTGGCGCGAATTTGCGATATCGCCATCTATGGTCGCATCATAGGGGTCAATGATGGGCGTCACCACAGACACGAGTAAGACGATCAGCACAACCGCCAAGCCGATGCGGCCGTTTGCGCCACGAACGAGACGACGCCAGGCCATTTGCCACATACTGCGTGGCGCCACGGCAAGCAACGGATCAGATAATGCCGCACTTGGCACGGATGGGGTTACCGGCGTTGCACTCATCGGCGCTTGTCTCCTCTCTGTTCGATTCGTTGAACTATCATCATCGTTGTGCTTATTGCTATAAAGGGTGTATTTCAGATTATGAAATAATAATGTGCTACTTTATATCCAAATCGTAAACGGCGCAAATGACTTACCACACAACGCTGTGAACGCAGTGATTGCGCAGTGACTGCTAAAACAACTGAGGCCATTCTAGCATTATCGGGCGCGGAACAAAAAACGGTGGGGCTGCGTCTGTACGGTATGGCAGTATCACATCCGACGTGGTATATCGCCCTGGAGTGAAAATGATGAAATTGAACAACATTGGACGGGTCATAACGATCACAAGCGTGATCATTGCAATCCTCTTAAGCGCCTGCCGGCCGGACGTGCCGGCGACCCCATTGCCGCCAACACCGTCGCGCGTTCCACCAACCAGCACGCCGATTGCGCCCACTGCAACACCAATCCCGCCAAAGCTCAACCTGCCCTACACGCCGGCGCCGCTGAGCGCGCTTGCGCCTGTAGTCATTCAACATACGCCCGACACAGGCGAGCGTTTGAGCCCCGCCGGCGCAATTGAGATTGTGTTCAACCGCGCGATGGATCAAAAGTCCGTCGAGACTGCATTCAAGGTGCAACCGCAGGTGACAGGGGCATTTACATGGGTCAATGTGCGCACGTTGAGCTTCAAGCCATCCGCCGCGCTGCCACGCAATGCGACGGTTGATGTCGCGCTGACGCAGGATGCGAAGGCGTCTGATGGCGCCATCCTGCGCGAACCCTATCAGTTCCGCTTTGCCACACAGGGCAACCTGGAGGTCGGTCAGACCATCCCGGCGCAAGGCACGCAGGACGCCAATCCAGACACGGTCGTCACCGTGTTGTTTAACCGGGCGGTTGTGCCATTGACTACGTTGAATGAGATGGCGGGTCTGCCGCAACCATTGAGCTTTGAGCCAGCCATCGATGGCAAGGCTGAGTGGTTAAACACGTCGATCCTGGTGTTTCGCCCCAGCAAGCCGTTGTCCGGCGGAACAACCTATAAGGGACGCATCGCGTCTGACCTGAAGGATACCGATGGCAACCCGATAGCCGCAGAATACACCTGGACCTTCAGCACCTCGGCGCCAAAGGTGCTTGAGGTGACGCCGCGCCAGGACACACCGCCCGCGCGCATCGATACGGCGGTCACAGTGGTGTTTAACCAGGAGATCGAACCGACCTCTGCGCAGGCTGCATTCAGCCTCATGGACCGCTCCGGTCGCCCGGTCGCCGGGCAATTCGCAGCAGTGGGCAATACGCTTGCGTTCACGCCTACAAGTAAACTGGCGTTCGACAGCATTTACAGCATTCGTGTCGCTGCCGGTGTAAAGAGCATGAGCGGCGGGAATGGGTCGCTCGAAGCGTGGAACTCGACGTTTAAGACCGTGCCGCTGCCAAAAATACTCGGGACCACACCGGCGAACGGGACAAACGATGCGCCTCCCGGCACGCCCTTCCTCATCCGCTTCAACACCGATATCGATCCAGCCACGGTGATGCCGCACTTCAGCATGACGCCGCCGCTATCGCCGACGAAGGTCTATAGCTATTACAACACGTACGATCACAGCTTCATGATTTACTTCGGCGCGGAAGCCGCCAGCGACTACACGGCGCAGATCACACCGGGGATCGCTGACCCGTACGGGAACACCATCGATCAAGGACTCAAGGTTTCATTCCACACGCGCAACCTCGAACCGAGCGCCTACATCGCCATCCCAAACGGGGTTGCAACGCTCAACGCGTTCCTGCCCGCGCGGCTGGCCGCAACCTTGGTCAACGTCCGCAGCCTCAACCTCACGCTCTCGGCATTTGACCCGCAAGCTCCCGGCTACATGTTGCGCAATCAAGTGGATCTGCAGACTGTGCGCCAGACGCCGATACGGACGTGGCAGCAGACGGTCTCTGCGCTCCCAAATAAGATCACACATGTGTTAATTGATCTCGTTCCAGACGGCGGTAAGCTGGCGCCAGGCGCGTACTTCGTCAATGTCACTTCACCTGAAATCCCAGCCGATCACTTTAACCAGAAAATTGTGTTGGTCGTCTCGGAATTGAACCTGACGTTGAAGAACGAACCTTCGGCGGCGCTGGTATGGGCGACTGATCTGCAGACGGGTAAGCCCGCCGGCGGCCTGGCCGTGACGTTCTATGGCATTCGCTACAACCAGACGGAAGAGGTCTTCACGATCGGTTCGTCGACGACCGACGACAACGGCGTGGCGCAGGCAACGATCGATAAAGCGTTGCTTAACAACACCAGCGGCGTTGTGATGGTGATTGCATCGGGGCGCTTTGGCGCAGTATCGAGCAGTTGGACCGGCGGCGTGAACATCTACGACTTCAACCTGCCAACCGCGCGCAACTACGGCTTCTATGGCGATGCAGGCTCGAACGTGCGCGCCTTCATCTACACCGATCGACCAATCTATCGCCCGGGGCAGCAGGTCTTCCTGCGCGGCATTGTGCGCACTGAAGACGATGTGCAATATACAACAGTGCCCGCCGGATTTACCGTGCATCTGCGCGTCGACGACGCGCAGGGGCAGAACATTCTGGATACCCTCCTGCAGACGGATGCCTACGGCGCGTTCGACTCAATAGTGAAACTGACTGCCGGGGCGCCACTCGGCGCGTACAACATCAGCGCGGAGGCCGAAGGCAACGGCATCGCCTACACGCAGTTCACCGTCTCAGCCTATCGCCCGCCTGAGTATGAGACAACGGTGACGCCGGGGAACAGCGAGATCGCGCGCGGGAGCACGCTAACGGCGACGATCGAGGCGAAGTACCTGTCCGGCGGCAGCCTGAGCAACGCGCCGGTGCAGTGGAACGTGCTCGCTCAAACGACGCAGTTCAACCCGCCACAGTTGGATCGCTACACCTTCAGCGACATCGATAATCCGTGGTATTGCTTCATCTGTTGGCGCTATCCCGGTTACCAACAGCCGCCGCAGCCGCTATTCCGCGGCAGCGGCATGACTGACGATCAGGGCAAGCTCGAACTCAGTCTGCCGATCTCAATGGAGTTGCGCAACGGGTCGCAGGCGCTTATCAGCGGGCCGCTGTCGCTCAGCATCGAAGCCAATGTCACGGGCGCGGACAACCAGATCATCGCTGGGCAGAGCAGCGTGATGGTTCATCCGGCGGCTTACTATCTCGGCATCGCATTCTCCGACTACGTGATCAAGGCCAGTAAACCGGCAACGGTGGAAGTCGTCGCGGTCGACTGGCAGGGCGCGCGCCTTGCAGGAAAGAGCTTTGATGTGCTGGTGGTTCGCCGCGAGTGGAAAAACAACTATGACGACGCCACCGGGCGATGGAGTTCAACGACGACCGACGAACTGGTCACGACGCTCAATGGAACGACCGACGCATTGGGTAATGCGAGTGTGCAATTCACTGCGCCACAGGCTGGGACCTATAAAATTGTAGTGCGCGGACAGGATGACGCCGGGCGCGCGGTGCAATCCAGCCGGTTTGTATGGGCTACCGGCTCCGAGTTCGTGCCGTGGCTGCGCGAGAACAACGACCGCATCACCCTGATTGCGAACAAAGCCACTTATGTGGCCGGCGAGACTGCCGAGATACTGATCCCATCGCCATTCGAGGGCGAACATTACGCGTTGGTGACCGTTGAGCGCGGGCATATCCTGCAACATGAGGTCATCGCAATCACGAGCAACACCCAGTTGTACCAACTCCCCATCACGGACAAGTATGTGCCAAACGTCTTTGTCTCGGTGGTGCTATTTAAGGGCTCAGGCGCCGACCCATCGGGACGCCCCGACTTCAAGGTAGGCTACTTGAATCTGCTGGTTCAGCCGGTCGCGCAGGTGATCAGCATTACGCTGACGCCGGATCAGGCGCTGGCGCAGCCAGGTCAAACGATCAACTACACGTTGCAGGCCACCGATAGCACCGGTAAACCGGTGCAGGCCGCATCATTCTCGCTTGACCTTGTGGACAAGGGCATCTTGAACCTGCTGCCGCGCGGGAAGGACGCGATCGTGGGCGCCTTCTATGGCGAACGTGGCACGCGCGTGCAGACGACCGCCGGGTTGAGCATCTCGGCCAACCGGATCGCCGAGGAGGCTGAGCAACAGGTCATGCAAGACGCACTGGCATTTAACGCCGCAGATGGCAGGGGCGGCGGCGCGGCGCCAGCGGCAACTGCCGCACCGGCGGCGCTGGCTGCGCCACGGGCGGCAGCGGCAAAGAGCGCCGCCGAATCGACCCCTGGAAACGCCAACAACGCACCGCAAATTCGCGAGAACTTCGCGGATACCGCGTACTGGACGCCAGCGATCACCACCGACGCGCAGGGCAAGGCCAGCGTGGCGATCAAGCTACCCGATAACCTCACAACGTGGGTATTGCGCGCTGTTGGTGTGGATAACCAGACACGCGTGGGCGAGGGTACAGTCAATGTCGTCGCAACGAAACCGCTGCTCATTCGACCGGTTACGCCGCGTTTCCTCGTCGTGGGCGATGTGGTGGAACTTGGCGCGGTGGTGAACAACAACACCGCAACGCCGCAGACGGCTGTGATCGCGTTGACGCAGGCTGATGGCATCTCGGTCACGACGCCATTGTCACAGGAAGTAACCATTCCGGCACAGGGCGAGGCGACGATGAAGTGGATAGCCACAGTCGGTCAGGCCGAGAGCGTAGGGCTGGTCTTCAGCGTGTCGAACGCGCAGTACAACGACGCAAGCAAGCCGCGTCTGAGCACCGCGCCAAATGGCGGCATCAAGGTCAACCACTATAGCGCACCCGAAGTCGTCGGCACGGCCGGCGAACTCGACGAGGGCGGCACTCGCACCGAGATCGTCGCGCTTCCGCCGCGACTCGACGCGAGCCAGGGCGCATTGACCGTGCGACTCGATCCTTCGCTGGCCGCATCGATGCAGGCTGGCCTGACATATCTGGAGAACTACCCCTATGAGAGCGCAGAGGCGGTGCTGTCGCGCTTCCTGCCCAACGTGTTGAACTATCAGGCGTTGCGCGAGTTCACGCCTGGCGTCCGCGACACAGTGCTCGAAGCCAAGTTGCAAACACTGGTGAGCGACAGTCTTGACAAGCTGACGGCGTTGCAGAACAGTGACGGCGGCTGGGCGTGGTGGCGCGACCTGGAGAGTAACCCGCACATCAGCGCGTACATCGTCTTTGGCCTGCTGCGCGCGCGTGATGCGGGCTTTGAGGTCAATAACGACACGCTCGAACGCGGGTTGAACTATCTGCAAAGCACGCTGCGCGACGTGAGTAGCCTGCATCAGTACTACGAGTTCAACCAGGAGGCCTACGTCGTCTGGGTGCTGGGTGAAGCGGGCCGGGCAGATACTCAAAAGGTTACCGCCTTGTATGATGTGCGCGACAAGCTCAGCCTGTACGCGCGGGCGGTGTTGGCGCTAACCATTGGCAAGGCCGCAGGCAAACAAGACGAGCGCCTGAAGACGCTCTTCGCCGACCTGAATGGCAAGGTGATCCAAAGCGCCACCGGCGCGCACTGGGAAGAGCAATACACAGACTGGTGGGCGATGAACACCGACACGCGCAGCACGGCGATCATCCTGAGCGCGCTGGCGAAGCTGGACCCAACCAACAAGCTCGCGCCGAACGTGGTGCGCTGGCTGATGGTGTCGCGCAAGGACGGCATCTGGAGCAGCACGCAGGAGACGGCGTGGTCACTGATCGCGCTGACCGACTGGGTGCGCGCCACGGGCGAACTGAAAGCCGACTACGAGTACACCGCGTTGCTGAACGACAAAGGTATCGCACAGGGACGCGCCACGGCTGAGACGATCACGCGCACCGCGGTGATCGACATCCCCATCGCCGATCTGTTGCGCGATACAGGGAATCGACTGACGATCCTGCGCGGCGACGGCCCTGGGCGGCTGTACTACACGGCGCATCTAAAGGCATATCTGCCTGTGCCGTCCGTAAAGGCTGCAGATCGTGGAATGCAACTCCTCAGGCGCTACACGCTCGCCAGTTGCGACAAGGGCAACGCGTGCCCAGAAGTTGCCAGCGCGCAGGTCGGCGACATCATCCGGGTCAATCTGACGTTGATCGCACCGAGCGAGCTGCACTACCTGCAACTGGAAGACCCCATCCCCGCCGGCGCGGAGATCGTGGACACGGGGCTGGCGACAACCAGCCAGTTGGCCGAAGGGCCGTCATTGCGCAAGGCGAGTGCATCACCCTATTGGTGGTGGTGGCACTGGTACTCACGCTCTGAACTGCGCGATGACCGCGTGGCGCTGTTTGCCAGCACCCTGTCGAAGGGCACGTATGAGTACAGCTACACGTTCCGCGCCACGACACCCGGACAATTCAACGTGATCCCGGCGTTCAGCAACGAGCAATACTTCCCCGAAGTCTTCGGGCGCAGCGATGGGTCTTTGTTCACTATCACATCGAAGTAAACGGGACAATAATAGGGTCATCACAGATACGGTTCAGCCGAAAGTTGCACTCGGAAGTTGCACTTCCGGCTGAACCGTCTACAGGAAGGAGAATGCATGATGTCAACAATACCAATGGGTCTGCAACTGTACTCGGTGCGCGAGGATTGCGCCCGTGACCTGCCGGGGTCGCTTAAGGCGATCGCTGCGATGGGCTACGACGGCGTTGAGTTCGCGGGTTATTATGGCTACGCGGCGAAGGACCTGCGCAAACTGTTGGACGACAACGGATTGAAGTGCTGTGGCACACACACCAGCCTGGCGAGCCTGCTTGGAGACCAGTTGGCGCAGACAGTCGAGTTCAACCATGTTCTTGGCAATAAGTGCCTGATCGTGCCGTCGCTGCCGGAGCAATACCGCAACTCGAACGAGGCTTGGAAGACGACGGCGGGTCTGTTTAATCAGATCGCGGGACTACTCCAACCGCACAACATGCTCACCGGATATCACAACCACTTCATCGAATTCAAACCCGTCGACGGCGTCATTCCGCTGGATGCGTTCTTCAGCAACTGCAACCCGGACGTTGTGATGCAGATCGACCTTGGCAATGCCATTCACGGCGGCGGCGATCCCATCGACTTCCTGCGGCGATATCCCGGCCGGGCGGTGACCGTCCATCTGAAGGAATATGCGGCCGGGTACGACAAGGCGCTCATCGGCGAAGGCGCGGTCGACTGGGCCGAGGTGTTCAAGCTGTGCGAAAACGGCGGGGGCACGGAGTGGTACATCGTCGAGCAGGAGAGCTACGCCTTCCCGCCGCTCGAATGCGTGAAGCGCTGCCGGGAGAATCTCCGGAAGATGGGGCGATAAGAGCGGAAGTCGGAAATCAGAGGTCAGAAGTCAGAAGGAAGAGACAATAACGATTCGCCCGGTGGTTGCGCTTTGCATGCCGGGCGACGGCACGTCCTCCTTGCGAAGGTTGGACTTGCACAAACCAAGCCTTGTTCAGAACCCTTCGCAAGGTGCGCCCGGCAGTTGTGTTACCGAAATGGAATTTCATCATTAAGCTACGAGTCTGCTGCAAGAGGTGTGATATGCCAATCGATATTCGAGCAGAAGCGCGAAATACTACGATAACAACCCGGATGTGCCCAACGACGTGCCTTTCTACCAAAGGCTCATCCCCTCCCCCGATGCTTCTGTGCTGGAGCTGGGCTGCGGCACCGGCCGGGTGATGCTGCCGCTCCTCCCCTGCTCCGGGCACTATCACGGCCTGGATATCTCCACAGCCATGCTCGACATCTGCCGGCGGAAGCTGGCTGACGCCGGCATCCCGCCGTCACAGGCATGCGTGCATGAGGCTGACATCACTTATTTCGAACTGGGCCGACGCTTCGATTTCATCATTGCCCCGTTTCGCGTGCTGCAGAACCTGGAGACAGACGCGCAGGTCGATGGGCTGCTCCAGTGTGTTCACAAGCACCTGGCCCCGAACGGTACCTGTATCCTGAACGTCTTCATGCCTAAACGGGACCCGGAAGGCTTGCGGCAGCATTGGGTTTCAGCCGAAGAGCACCTGAGCTGGCAGATGCCCGTGGAGGGTGGGCGGATCGCCTGTTATGACCGGCGCGCACGCATGGATGCGGACCGACTCATCCTTTACCCGGAACTCATTTACAGGCTGTACGAAGGCGACGCCATAAAGGAAGAGGCCATATTGCGGTTCGTGATGCGTTGCTACTACCCTGACACTTTTGAGCAGCTCATTCGTGACCATGGCTTTCGAGTCGTGAATCGATGGGGCGGTTATGCTGGCGAGGCATATGGTGAAGGTCCGGAACTGGTGATCCAGTTTACTGAATCTACTGAGTGAAATACGTGCTTCAATGTTCACCGTGCAGTTGCGCCGCCGGCACATAATACAACCCAAATGAATAGGCTTTACACGATTCGAGAGGCCAATACTACTGACGCCGGCGCTATGGCGAAGGTGCGGGTGGACACGTGGCGCGCCGCCTACCGCGGCATCATCTCAGACGACTACCTGGCCAGCCTGTCTTACGAGAACACGGCAAGTCAGTGGCGCGAGATGATTCTTAACCATCTTCGTCCAGGTGCACTTGCTCTCGTGGCGGAAGACGCGCAAGACGGGATCGTCGGCATCGCTGTGGGCGGACCAGAGTCCTCCGGCGATCCCATCTATCAGGCGCAGATCTACGTCTTGTATGTGCTACCCGAACATCAAGGGAGAGGGATCGGGAGAAAACTGGTCGAAGCAGAGGTGCATCACTTCCTGGACCAGCGACTCACGACCATGCTCATTTGGGTTCTGGCAGACAACCCCTGGCAAGCCTTCTACGAGGCACTGGGTGGTCATCCGGTCCGAAAGAAGGAAGAAGAAATTGGGGGCATCCGTTACATGGAGGTAGGTTATGGCTGGGATGATCTGGGGCATTTCGGAGAGTTGTTGCCAGCTTGTGAACGCACATAGCCATTGGTTGGTGAAGACATGCTATTCAAATCAACATTTGCATCGAAAACGTGGGACACATGTTTCTGATCAGCAACGACGACATATTCATCCAGTGCTACACGATGGACAAGTCACCCGAAGGAACAATTCATCCTGATAAGATAGAAGCTGGTTGTCGCGCAGCGAAGACCGCTGTGCTATCGAATTGTGTTTTGTCTGGAATTGCGGGCCAATAGGCATCCCGCAATGATGTTGCGTGTGGAGGTTTGATAGGATGTCGTTCATATTATTCAATAGGGTCTGTCATAGTTACTCGTTTTCATCAGTTCCATTGCTGTTTAAGCTTGGAACCATTGTGGCAGCCGTTATGCTTGGACTTGCATGGTCACATAGCGCTCTCGCTGCGACCCGCCCTGTCACCAATACGCTCGACAACAGCGCGGGGTCGCTGCGCGCGCAAATCGCGGCCGCGGCGCCCAACGACACCATCACGTTCAGCGTGACCGGTGTGATCACCATCACCAGTGGACAGATGGATATCGCCAAGAACTTGACGATCAGCGGGCCAGGCGCCGATGTGCTGGCTATCAACGGCAACAACGCCAGCGGGATATTCATAGTCGAGCCTGGTTACGCGGTGCAGATCAGCGACCTGGCGATCAAAAATGGCCGCAATCCATTTGGCACAGATTCCGGCGGCGTCCAGAGCTATGGCGCTCTCACACTGTTTAACACTACTTTCATCAGCAATACCGGTTATTACGGTGCAGCTGTATATAGCAGTGGCGCCTTGACGCTAAGCAACAGCAGCTTCATCAGCAACACGTCCAGGGCGCAGGGCGGTGCACTGTTCATCAACGGCCGTGCCAGCCTGGCGGACACCAGCTTTGGCTCGAACACCGTCATCGGGCAAAGCAGCCAGGGCGGCGCCATATACGTCAACACCGGCGCGCTGAACGTGACAAACGGGACGTTCATCAGCAACACCGCCGGAGGTGACGGCGGCGCCATCGCGGCCTTCGCGCCGACAACCCTGATCAGCAGCTCATTGACTGGGAACGATGGCGGTTATTACGGCGGCGCCATCGTGATCACCAGCACACTCCAGTTGATCAGTAGCACACTGACCAGGAATTCGGCCTCCAATGCTGCGGGAGGCATCTGGATAAATACCGGGGTTGTGACCCTGACGGGCAGCACACTCGTGAGCAACACATCTACAAACTATGGCGGCGGTATCGATATGTACACCGGCACGCTCACCATCTACAGCAGCACGTTTACAGGAAATTCAAGCAACGTCGGCGGGATGGTCGATGCCGATAACGGCACGCTGACGATTGTCAACAGCACCGTGACCGGGAATCACAGCCCTAACGGCGGCGCGGTCTACAGCGTCGCCAACCTGTTGATCGACAGCACCACGTTTACAGGAAATTCCAGTGGCGCTGAGGGTGGCGCGCTTTATAACATCGGCATAGGCGTGGTGAATGACAGCCTGTTTGTGAATAACAGTGCGTTGCCGTATGGTGAAGGCGGCGCGATCGAGAATTATGTCGGCACTTTGACCATCAACAACAGCACCATGATCAGCAACGGCGCCTATCAGGGTGGCGCGATCTACAGCGGGAACGGGGTCACGTATTTGAACAACAGTGTGATCATCAGCAACGCCAGCAGCCTGAGAGGGGCTATCATGGTGGCGTCTGGCGCGATGATCGTCGATCACAGCACCATCATGAGCAACACCGCAAACCAAAACGGCGGCGGGTTCACGAATTTCGGGACGTTGACCGTCACCCGCAGTATGGTCGTCAGCAATACGGCCAATTCGG
>Ga0114951_10003991_pt1 | contig 14770 bp, 6 predicted proteins | sample AM7aDNAmetaG_FD_88677 | JGI IMG/M metagenome (GOLD analysis project Ga0114951, IMG submission 88677) | Freshwater microbial communities from Finland to study Microbial Dark Matter (Phase II) - AM7a DNA metaG | ecosystem: Environmental > Aquatic > Freshwater > Lake | place: Finland: Lake Alinen...
GCACAAGGTTGGCAGATACTCCCTCCATGATGTTTCCAAAGACTCCGTGCTTCTCGTTGAACTTCTCAAGCTTGTCCTTGGCGTCGTCGTCACCACGGTTCTGCGACAGCGCCTTGCCATTGGCTGTCAGGATGTCAGTTCCACTGAATACGAGTGCCTGTGCGCCCATTACAGTAGCAGTAGTGGCTAGGAACTTGGCCATCTTGGCCCTGTCATTAGGGTCGCTCTTGGCATCTAGGTATGTGCGATATAGCGAGTTGGCGATAGCATTGGTAGAGGTGCGATAACGGTTAAGTACTAGACCGACTAATCCACCGTTGTGAAGGGCTGTACGATACTCTCTGTAGCCGGAAGGCTGTAGTTCATTTACCATACGAGTAGCCCTGTGCCCGATCTCGTCGTAGTACTCTTGGCTTCCGATCTTCAGTTTACCCTCAGATTCAATCTCTTCCGCTGCGGTATCCATGAATCTCTTTACAGACCACTCATCTACGATACGCATAGGAGCCATCGAAAGAGATTCAACCTTGCGGAGCCTCTTGGGCTTCCAGTCTCTGTTTTCGGTAAGCTCTTCAACGAACTTGTGAGAGGCTAGTCTTAGCTTAAGCGCCCCTCCCCACTTTCCGTCTAGTACCTTCTGCCTGAAAGCGCTATCCCTTGGCGTGAGCATAGCTCTCAGGGTATTCCCGATACCGTGATCTAGAGCAGGAAGGAAGGCGGCTGGAATCTGCTTCAGAATGGTTCCGGGGCCAGACAGTCGAGCAACGTCCTGCATCTGCATCAGCTTGCGGACTGCCCCATAGTCATTCCTATCCACAACCCCCTCTACGTCGAAGATTCGGTTAAGGAAGTCCTGAGCCGTACCCTTGCCGTGGCGCGAATCAATTAGCTTCTGCATCGAACCTTCGGCAGTTCCATCACCACTATCGCCAACGATCTCTCTAAGCGCCTTCAAATTCTCTGCGTATCCAGCGTATCTAGAAGCGTCCTGAGCAGACTTGGCTGCCGAAACGAAGGCATCGTCGATGATGATTGGATCGGTCGATCCCTTGCGGTTCTTGGCTGAAGACCAGTTCTCTTCGAGGGTTACGAAGGCTGACTTGCCGTGGTTCTCGATATCCAACCCGTGTTCTCGATTGGTTCTAATGTAGTGCTGAACCTGTTTCAGATCTGCATCCTTGCCATTGGTCTTATTGAACGCATCAAGAACCTCTGGGAAGATGATCTCGTCGAACGCCTTATCCAATAGCTTGTTAATCTTATAGGTGTCCATCTCTGACGCCAGAATCCTGTCGGACCATGACTTCAGCTTCTCCGCTACCTTCTGGGCTTCGAATGCGATCTCTTCTGGAACCTTACCAGTTGCGTCCATGAACGATAGTGTCTTTGGCTCACCAGACTGATCTATCAGCGGAACCTTGATGCCGGATCTAGCAGCGGCTAGGGCAGTTTCTTCATTCTGGAACATACGAACCAGCTTAAAGCGCTGTGCCCTACTCATAAGCGTCTTGCCAATCAGCCCACCAAGATCCTCTGTGACCTCTCTCTTGGGGTCATAGGCCACCACGGCAGCGTCGTAGCCCTCCTTCTCCATGAACTCATTGACCTTGTTCTTTAGATCCGCGTAGCGCCTCTGTGAGTCTTCTAGGCGATCCTGAACGATCTTGTAGAGCTTTGGAGAGATGATCTTGGCCATCGTACCGATGGTGGTGTTCTGTCTGGCAAAGGCTATCGACTTGGCCTTGATGATACGCCCAACGGCTAGGATAGCGCTTCTTGTTCTGCCAAGTCCCTCTTCTGGCTTCATTTCAGAAAGCTGCTGCTCGACCTCTCTGGCTTCTGGGTTCTTGGAAACCTTGGGCGATCTGCGGAACTCATTGAATGCGTCTAGGTTCTTACCATTCAGGCGACCCTTGTTGAGTTCGTACCAGTTGTTGAAGTTGCTGGTTGGGTCTTTGATAGCCTTACGGAACATCTTCCTTAGTTCGTCTGGAGTCTTGTACTTCGGACCTTTTGCAGTAGTGTCTGGAAAATGTAGCGCATCTCTACCGGGCCAGAAGTCTCTATCTGTCAGGTCTTTGTTGGACGACAGCCTTATAACCGCGTCGATGGCAGAGTCGAGTGCCGTTCCGCCACGAAGTCCAAGCACCTTCCTAAATGCTGTAGAGATGCGTCTCCAGATGGTCGGCTTGCCACTTAGTTTAGGCATCTCTGATAGGAACCTCTGTACGTCGTGGTTAGTCATTAGCATCGAGATAAACTCGTGCATATCCTTTCCAGCGTACTTTAGATTCTTGATTCCGAATGGTTTGCTATCTTCTGGAATGCCTTCCAATCTCCTGTCGAATTCTGCCTTTATCTTCTGAAGGTCGCTATATCCATATCTCTGTATCTCTGTGATCTCGCTGACTCTATATCCGCGAGCGTCTCCAGCGCGCTCTCTCTCGATTGCCTCGATGGCGTCAAAGGTAACTCCGTGAAGCGCTTCGTGAAGAATGACCGATATCTCGCTTCTGGCAAGGTTCTTGTTTCCGAGGTCGATCTCTATCGTGTTTTCGTCTGGGATAAACACAGCCAGTTCATCAGATCCAGTACGATATCTGATCTTGATCGCAGATAGTTTGCTTCCGTATTTTCTGCGAAGCTCCTTCGACAGCAGAGCGAATGGTCTGGTTCTATCAAATCTACGCGAGAACTGCTCAGAGTGCTTCAGTAGGTCGTTGGCAGATAGCTTAGAGTCTACCCTGCCGCCGGAGGCCTTGACCGACTCTAGCGTGGCATCTGGGAACTGGAATCTGGTATTAGTCATGTCTACACCAGACTGGAACTTGGGCATGGTGTATCCACTACCAGATTGATCCTTGAAGCGTTCCTTTAGGTCGCCCAGGCGCTTCTTGTTCTTAACCTCAACGTACTCAGAGTCCTTGCCCTTGCGCTCGAAGATGCGGCCATCCTTGGCTTCGAATGCGTACTTGGAGGGGCCACCCAGATACGAGGCGCGCTCAGTCTCTTCTGGAATCTTGCTCTCTACGGTAGACAGCTTGATTCCTTCCTTCTCGGCCTGCTTCTCTAGCTTGGCCTTCTCTTCCTCAAGTCTAGCAATCTCCCTATCCAGCTCCGCCTTCTTGCGCTGCTCGTCGGCCTGTGCTCTGAACTTGGCAGCAGCCTCTTCCTCTGCCTTGATCTTGGCCTCGGCAGCAGCCTTGGCAGTAATCTTGGCATCGGCCTCCGCTCTAACCTTGGCCTTGTCTTCAAAAGCCTTCCTAACCACATCAATCGAAGATCCAGATGGAAGATAGATGGAATCCTGTGTAGCATCGTTGTGGTATACGTCTTGGGCGGGATTTTCGCCATCAGCCGCCTGAGTTCCACCGAACCGAAGCTTAAGCTCTCTGGCAATAGCCTCCTGCGGCTTCTCGGCTGGAGCGCCTTCTAGTGCAGCGATCTCTTCACGAAGTTTTCTGGTGACATCGGTTGTGCCAATGGACTCTAGAGTGGCCAGCCTCTGCTTCATGGACTTCAGCTTAGTGGCCTTGGCACTGGCCTCAGTCTCTGCCTTATTAGTCTCAATTCTAGCCTTGCGCTCCTTCTCCTTTATCGCAAGTTCCTCGTACATCGCTATTGGCTTGGGATCGGTTATCTCTCTCCACTTGCTTCCTTCCTTCAGATACCACTTTCCCTCAGACTTCCGAATCGTTCCGCCACGAATATCCTCTTGTAGCGGCGTAGTTATGGAGTCAACCAACTCGCCCTTCTTGTATACAGGAGCCTCTGGCTTCTTCTCAAGTTCGATATGGTCGCCCCATATCTCCTTCATCATTGCTTTGATGCCATCCTTGCGAAGCTCAAACAGCGCGATTACATCCTTAACAGAGAATAGCGCGCTACTCTTTAGATCCTTTAGAGCCTCTTCTATCTCCTTATCGGTCTTGGCCGCTGCCAGTTCTGTAACCAGATCGACCTGTTCCTGAGTCACAACCTTGGTCTTGGCATTAGGATCTGATATCACCACTCCCTCGTTGCCAGTCAAATCGCCTGTTGGATCGTTTGCGTCAGTAGACACCTCTCCAAAGCCAAGTCCCTTCGAAACCCTTCTTAGGAATTCTGGATTGAATGACACGTCCTCCGGCTTCTTGACTCCTTCCATTACTGCTGCGATCTTCTCTAGCTCTACTACATCTTCCTTTGTGAACGTGTCGTCAGCAGCAAACGTGTTGATTAGATCGTCAACCGTCTTGCCAGATCCAGCAAGCGTGTCGAAGAAGGTCTTCTTAGCGGATAGGTCCATCTCTCCGGCATTGATTGTTCCGACAGACTTAGGAGACAGACCGGCGATTGCTCTGGCGATATTGCTCTTGCGCTTATTCTTGAAGTCTCTCTGGGCGGCAGTGTCTTCTGGCATCTTGTCCGCTCTGGCCATTAGCACATTGAGCCTGCGAAGTTTCGATCCTTCGGCAGTCTTATCCAGCTTCTTCTGTGCGGATAGCCTTGATACAAGCGTCTTCTTGTAGTCTGGTTCTGACATCCACCCATCTGGATTATTGATCTTGTCGATCTTGATCCACTTTTCTTCACCAGCCGCAGTACGCACAGCAGCGTGAATCTCTCCAGAACCATTACTTACGATCTTGGCAACGTTTACTGTGTTGCCTTCCTTGTCGTAGAATATCTTGCCTACATATCCGTCGTATGTGTTTAGCTCTTCGCGTGCCGCAGTCGCGCTGGCAGAGTTTCTCTCAGCAGGCGTCTTGTAGTTCTTGGTGTCAATGCCTTCACGGTACTTACCAGCTGTAGCACTCTCCATTACATCGTGAACCGTTGCTAGCCAATCCTTGGCACTTACCTTGCCACCAACGGCGGTTGGGACTGAGGTTCCATACTTCTCGTTGATGTGATCTGCGATCTCTTTGCGCTTATCAACAGCAGCCTGTCCCTTAAGCACTCCGGCGTCTTGTATGTCATTCCAGTTGTACTTGGGAGCCCGATCCTCACCGGGCTTGATCTTGGTGATGGCAATAGGATCAACTGGTGGAGCAAGCGTATTGGCTTCGGTCTTTGTCGTCTTGGGCTTGTCTGGTTCCTGCGGCTTCTGCTCTGGCTTGGGTTCAACCTTCTCTACAGTAGTCTTTGGAATTCTAACCAAATTCTGCGGAACCTCCTCAAGCCTATAACTTCCATCCGCATTAGGAAGCTTGATTTTCCAGGTCTTGCTTCCATCAGAATACGTTTCGCTTCCAACAACCTGTGCAGAATATTCGCTGTTGTCGTAGGCTCTCTTTACTAATACGTCTAGAGGCTTCTCTGGAGTCCCAGCGCTAGCATCGGTAGAGTACGTGGTTACAGTTCTTGTTTCGGGTTCTGTTTTTCCGCCAGAAAGACCATCAGACTTGCTCTTGAGTTCAACACCCGCCTTCTTGTAGATCGCCTCTGTGGCCAGTTTAGATCCAGTCTTATACAGATCTGAGTTCCATCCATACATATCACCAAGGGTCTTCTTGACCACCTTAAGATAGGCTCTGGCTGCCGCCTCGCCCTTTAGCTCTGTCTTTTCTCCGTACATCTTAACCAGACGGCTAACCTCGGTGTTTACTCGATTACCAATCTCCTTCTCGGCCCTTGCTGCAACCTCTTCTTCTGGAATGCCAAGCACATCTGCAATGTCTTGAGCGCGCACCTTCTTGCCAAACATGTCCTCGACAGTGACCCCCTTTTCCTTGGCGAGTTCCTCTGCGAAGAAGTCTAGTTCGGACATTCCACTGGTCGGATCAACGTTCTTGCCCTCTGCACCAGTGAACCACTCCTTGAGGTTCTTAACGTGGTCGGACTCTCCAGAGCTACCGGCTGCCTTGAGTTGAGACATCTGTGTCTCTGTGTCGTGGTCACGCATCTTGTTGCTGATGTCGATGTTCTGACGAAGTTTGTCGATGTACGTCTCAGGGGTGGTGTGCTTCGAGTACTCTTCTGCAAGGTCGGCCTCTGGAAGCTGAGATTCTTTCTCGGTCTTGCCCATCTCTTTGACGGTACTAACCGACTTGGCTAGTCGGGCTAGTGAGTGTGGAGCAACGATTAGAGCAGTGAGTGGAAGGTTGTCATATGAGTGCTGTGCGGCTTCTCGCAGAACCTCAATGAATGGCATCGTGTCATACTGCGACTTGCCGGCTTCATTGATGATCTCCTTTAGAGTTCCAGCAGATACCGCGTTGTCATAAGCCTCGCGCTTACCAGCGTTGACAGCAGACTGTACTGCTACTTCAGCACCAGCCATCTGGCCAGACATCTTGGCGATATCAATACCATACTGGGCTAGATTGCGTTTGAGATTGGAAGAAGCGGCCTGAACGCCTCTGGCAATCGGGATCTGTAGCAGCTTCTTCTCCATCGGACCGATCAGTGGATTGAGTGGATTGATCTCTGCGGCACCCCAGATGGCGGCAGATACCCATGCGCCAGTCTCTACGGCTGCGCTTGGAATCTCCTCTGGTCGTAGACCGCTATCCAGTAGACCCGAGATAACCTGACCCTTCTGATCTCCTACAATAGTCAGCGTCTGCGGAGCGGCGTTCCTGATAGCCCCTAAAATGCCCTTGGCGCCCCTTATAGCCTTGGCAAAGTCATATAGGAACATTCCCACGTTCCCCAGTGTTCCAAGACCAGCTACGACCTCTCCCGCGCCAGGAACGGCCAATGCTCCAGCCATAGCAGTTTCTCTGGCCACGAACTTAGCTCCGGCACCAGCGGCTAGTTGGATACCCTGCTTGATGAGAGCGCGGTTAGCCAGTGCTCTGCCAGCCTCTTGAGTTGCAAATAGCCCGGCCTGAGAACCCACGTTCCAAGCCACCATCCGACCCAGAAGTGGACCCATCTCTGCTAGCTTAGTGACTGTAGAATCCAGCCACGAGTCAGCCTTAATCGGGTTTTCAACCTGTAGCTTGTTGAACTCGCCGCGCATCTTGTTGATCTCTTCAAGACCCTTAATGTCTCCTGAGTCGTGTGCGTCAGCAAGTGCCCGGTTGAAGTTCTCGTTAGCAAGACCTAGCTTCCATCCCAGTTTGGCGTCGTTGGCGATATTGCCCATTGCTCCATCTTCCGTCTGAGACTGAATGGCCAAGGTGGCGTTCTGGATCTCGCGGAGTCTTTCGGGGGTCATGGCGGCCGGAGCCGGAGTGGCACCGGTAAGCGAAGTAGGTAGAAGTTGCTGCTGTATAGCAGTGTTCTCTGGCATCAGTGGAGCGGAGTAGTCCTCAGAAGGAGGAAGAAGTGGCATGAAACCACCAGTCTCGATCATGGTGTTACCCGTGGGAGACGAGTAATCTTCCTGTGGAGGAAGCAATTCGTTCATAGCTTATTCCGTTCTTTGGACCGAATTAACGAGGCGGCTTATCTGTCTTGGCTACACGATCAACGATGTCCTGAGGAAAGATCTTCGGATCTTTGAACTTGCCAGAAACCAAAGCGTCCTGAATGTGCGTATACATACGCGCTTTCCACTTCTTGGCCTCTGGATCTTCACGGCTCATAACTGCCTGATAGGTAGGATTAGAATTCATGTAGGCTGTTGCCGAGTCCAAATGCTTCTTTAAGTCTTCCTGCATTCCGCGCTTTGCAATCTCAGCGTCAAGATTCTTGCTATATGACAGCAGATCCTTGCTATTGGCCAGTTCAACTGCCTTATCATCAATGGCCTGACCGTGCTTAACCTCAAGAAGCTTGGCACGAGCTTCGTCCTTCTGAGCCTGTAGTCTACTAGCGGAGTCTGCCTTAGCGGCACCAGCTTCGCCAGCAGCCTGACTCTGTGCGCCAATAGCCTTAGCCTGAGCGTCACCCTGAGCGGCAATTAGGTCTTCCTGCATCTTGGCTGCGCGCTTATTCTCTCTAGCAGTATTGATCTTACCCTGTTCAGATGGCTTGTATCCGTAGAGTTTCATTGCTTCGATATTTCGATTATGTAGTTCTGCGGCGGTTAGATTGCGTCCACTCTCGTCAGCTCCACCAGATAGTTGCGCTCCAATGCCAACCCGTTGATTAAATGGAATCTCTGCTAGCGGACCACCGGCCGCCTGCTTCTGACCTTCCCGCTGATAGGTTGGAATGTTGTCCATTGCGGTTCCAAGCCCATACTGCTTAGGCGCAATCCCGAGTCCAGCAACATCCTCTGGAGATCTCTGTGCGGGCATAGAAGTAGTGGGTTGTGCAGCAGTAGGAGCAACTCCAGCCTTAGCTGGATTAGAGTTGCCGAGCTTTCTGTTGGAATCAACGACCGGCTGAACCTTATCCCAGTTGTCTGGACGCTTATCCCACATGTCCTTGATGCCCTTCTTTACGGCGGCATAGTAGAGTTGTGCTGTTGGCTTAATTCCTGTGGCAGCCACGCTATTTTGGATAAATCTAGCCGTATCTGTAATTCCACCAGCAGCATCAAGTCCGGCCTGTCCAACAGAAGAAATCCAGTCTGGAGGAGAGTAGGACTTCTTTTCTGTGAACTGGGGTTCAGCGGACTTATCTCTTCCGAAGATGAGATTCATAATGGCATCGTGATAGTCTTGATATGCTGGAGATTTGTTGACTCCAGCAAACAATGGCATGGTTGTCGGAGCAGCAAATCCAAGAGTTCTAACGCTATTGTCTATGAAATTACCAGCGGTATTAGTGGCTACGTCTGTACCATATCTGATGTTGTCTAAAGCACCTCTTGCCATGTTGGTGTTAAGGCTAGGGTCTACGTAGTCATATGGACGCATCTGGGCATTAGGATTCGCCTGAGCAACTCCGGCGTTTGGTGCAACGTACTGGTTCGGTAGTCCAGAGAATCGCATTGGCTGCTGAGATGCTGGAACCTGCCGTCTTCCGCTAGATATCCATGGAACTGCTCCGTTCTGTGGATTCTGGCCAACAAAACCATTAACGGCTGCCTGATTCTGTGCTGCCACATCGCCTATCTTCTGAAGCGTTGGGCTCTGTCCGCGTAGCCAAGCCATAAATTCTTCGTAAGTCATATCTGTCTCCGATCAAATCTGTAGTTTCAGTCTAGTTACGTAAGTCCACTTAGGCAAGGCGTTTCTCTTCTCCACCGCAGATAAACACATCCTGAAGTCCATCCTTAATCTTTGGGGTGTGTACGGCCTCTCCGGCCACCACAATGCTCATGCCCATCGCCTTGGCCTTCTCTGCGAAGAATGAGCACTGGCAACCGATGGAGGTTGTGCCATCCGGGCTAAACACCGGCATGAAGGCTGGTAGGCCGATCTTTCTTAGCGTATCCGCCTTTATGCGCCAGAGTCCGGTGTGAAATGGTGTCTCGCCCTTCCACGCATTCTCACCAGTCTCGGTCTTGTACTTGGCACACACGATATCTCCATCTGACTCTAGCCAAGGAATCATCATCTTGGGATTGGGACGAATGTCCTTCTCTGCGAACATGATCCACCTATCGTACTTGCCCTTGCACATCTGAAGCGCCAGCTTAATAGCCGTGTTGAACGTCTCTGATATGTTGAACGAGTGCTTTCGCATGTAGCATACGTTCTTTCGTGGTATTCCAATCTCTGACTTCCACTCTACCAGTTCTGGCGCAACCATTAGATCTGGCCAAGCTATCACAACCATAATCGCATCTTTTGTGCTTATCACAGTACTGCCCTTCCAACGTATATTGCGTATTGAATTACAAATGTGTTAGGTCTGTTGTCAGTTGTCGAGTGACTAAATGTTCCAGACACACATGCCGTTCCGCCGGTAAGTTCATGTGTGTGTGTATCTTCTGCTGTATTTCCAACTATGTTGATCTCTACGTTATGGCAGCACGTAAATATATTTGGCGGATCTGGAAGTGGGTTTCCATTATCTGCATATGTGTCGTGAATAGCGCACGACATCTCACCAGATGCGTATCCGATATCGTATTCATCGTGTGTAAGCGGAACCACTATATAGTGAAAATGATTGCAGTGACACGACAGATCAACTCCGTGGCAGTGCGTACATGGCGCTAGCGTGAATCCACTAATCGTGGTGTCTGCCAAGACGTGGTTTTCGTGAGTATTTGTAGCACCGCCATGGCAATTGTCTCCAGTCCACGAATCGGTATTACATCCGTGCCCAGTGTGATCTAGTTGAGAATCTACCACATTCATTCCGCATACGTATCTACCCTGAATGTCTGGAATGTCGAACGATGTTGTTTTGCCCCACGCAAGGGCTAGTTCTGGATAGTCGTCAGGAGATACCGTTCTTCCATCTGCCAGCATCCATCCCCAAGGAAGATCGCCATCTACTGGCCACATCTTAAGTTCTCCAACCTGATCTCTGGCGGGAGTGTCAGTGTCGTCGAGGTCCTGCGGGTCATTCCCAACCACTGTGATCTCGTCAGTAGCCGGATTTCGCTCGATCTTGATTCCTCCACGAGACTTAATGGCGTCTAGTGTTCTAGATATGTCGTTCTTGCTATGGCTTTTGCGTCCAGAGATGGCATCCTTGGTCTTGCCCACGTTCTTAAGGCTATTCTGCATTCTCTTGGCGGCTGAGTCTGCGGCTGACTTGGCTAGTTCGGCGGCGGTCTGGTGTATCCCCTTCTGCTTCTTCTCGAATCGCTTAGTGGCAACCAACGACTTCTCGGCATCAGCCATATCCATGTCTTCTGGAGGCGTCATACCGTTGACCTTGGTCAACTTGAATGACTCTGGCCTACCGTTGCCACCGGGAATTACGTAGCCCTCATAGTCAGCCTGTAGCCCCTCTTCGTCTGGAAGACCCTTCCATCTCTTTAGGGTTGGAACTCCACCGGTTGGAGAGTGGTGTTGAATGCCATCTCCGTTATCTGAGTCGTCACCTAGGGTGGTATCATTCCAGATATTGAATTTCTCGAAGAAATTGTCGTAGTCCATTTTATGCATCCTCAGCGGGCGGATCTGCCGGATCGAAGTTGCTAGATTTCCAGATCAGTCCATCTTCTGTCCATGGCCCATATGTAATGGCTAGAGTATCTCTAATCCATACTCCATCAGCATATTCAGACGTCTTCTGCTCATCACTGCCAGCGCCAGATGCGGCAATTGGAGCCAACGAATACTCTCTGGTAGTCGTGGATACCACATTTCGACTGTATTTGCGTATTACACATCCAAAGATATTGAACTCGGTCCAATAGTGCTTCCAAACCACATCCCTATAGTGTTCAGTCATGTCTGCGCTTTTGATTACCAGTCCATCGGCAGCTGCTGAGTTTATCGAAAGAGCAGTGACGGTCTTGGTATAGTTATATGTGGCGTCAGAGTTCTGCTTTACGTTGGAATACTCTTCTCTTATCCCATTGGTAAATCCAGTAGATGCAGCGGGCTCGTCAGTAGCATTTTCAACAACGGTAACGTCAACACGTATGTCTACTGGACCAATAGAGGAAAACGAGGTGGCGGTAGCAGATTTCTCTGATGCATCTCTAATCACTCCAGAGTAGTCGTATAGCCCGTTTGCCTTCAACACGGCCTTTACATCAGCAGTAATTCCCTGATCTACCGTTATCGTTGGAAGAGCAGTGGCATCTTCTCCATGGATGATAGTGTCGGCATCTAGCGAAGTTCCAACCACCAATGCGGGAAGTTCCTTCGGAGATTCTACCGTGATCTTCTTGTGCCACTTGATTAGACCAGTCTTGTCGTCTATCTGCATCTCAAGCGATATGTCTTGTCCGGCGATGGGATCTACTGCTGCGTCTACTGAATCGTCCAGTTCGTGCAGTTCCTCTGTGACCTTAGAAAGAAGCTTTCCAGATACTGCCCCAGTTATCTCGGTTGCTCCGGATGGATCAATGGTATTCGAAGATCCGCTGATGGTTCCATCTACTCCAACTTTGATTGATGCGCTATCTAGTATCTCGCCAGAACCCAATAGCCCAGTTGTGTCCGAAGCATCGTCAATGGTTCTGAACTTGTTGCGACCATCGCTCAGAAGTGCAGCCTTTGCCACAATTGCTTCCGTTCTAATTGAATAGTCTACCGTTCCGTCTTCGTTGGGCTTTACATCAATCGCCACTAGCCTCTCGCCGGTAACCGACGGAAGGGCAGTCATTCCCTTTCCATAGTACTGCTTAGTGTTGAGTGAAGACGCACTGCCAGATGCGCTGGCAACCACTAACTTGATTACAGAGTAGTCAATGGTACCATCATCGTTGGCGTTTATGTTGATTGACACCTTGGTATTTTCGCTAGGCTTTATGCCGCTTCCAGCAGCCAATAGAGTATCTAGATCGCCAGGATCTACATTCTTGGCAGTCCACACTGATGTAGAGCATCCGTTGGTGGCCGAAGTGCTAGCGCTATCTGTGGTCTTTGGAACCGAACTCTTGGTTGCTCGATAGTCAAAGGTGTTATCGTCATTGGCGGAAAGTTCTACTTGAACCCTATTGCGCTTGCCCGGAATTATCGTCTGCGACTGCATTGCGGTGGCGAGATCTCCACTATCTACGTTCTTTCCAGCCATCACAGTAATGGTTGATCCGTCTCCAGTCTTGCTGGCGGCATCAGTAGACTCTACGACAGTCTGCTTCGAAGCCTTGATATCATAGCTTCCAACGTCATTGATGTCTGCGTCAAGAGACACTCTCTCACGCTTGTTGGCAGTAATTGTCGGTACGTCAGTCTGGTTCTTCTTGATGTCAACAGACACCTTAATGCCGGTTCCCGCTTCAGTGGTTGTTAGGGTCGCGGAGGTGATTGTGGTGCAGATAAGTTCGAAGTCGTATGAGCATTCGCCCTTATACGTTACCTTGAACACCTTCTTCTTGTTCGCCTCTGGCTTCTCATAATCAGTCCTGATGGCAGTGAACTCGGATAGCGGAACTCCAAAGCCCCAGATGTGATAGTTGTCTATGTTAGAACCAGAGTACTCATGGAAGGCGAACTGGTGCTTGTTGATGTTGTACTGAACCCACTGTTCCTTTATCACGACATCGTGAAGACCATTGCCACGAGGATTAGTCTCAACCGATCTGGACATTCCCGACGGACTGGTGCCACCTTCGGTTCCCTCGAATGGGATGGTGTCGTGGAGGGCCAGAAATGCCCCTACCTGCGCCTCGGTCATGCCCCAGCCATAGATGTATCGGATCTTGGTGTCACAGGCCGTGTCGATCCAGCCAGAGTTTAGCGATAGGTTTACATTTGTGTCGCTGGTTAGGGTGATATTTACCAAGTGATCTGCGTTGTCATAGTTGGCAGTAGCAGAAGCGCCTACCGGATAGGTGTCCTTGAAGTCGTCGATGATTCCTTGGGCTAGAGTCTTGGGAACTCTCCATAGATACCAATTGTCTGACTGTCTGAATCCTCCAAAGTCGGAGTAGGACTTAATGGTGTACTGCGGATTGGCTAGTGTTAGAGTAATCGTGGCCGTTCCATCCTGCTCCTTGCGTGAGGATGCAAAGATGCGGTGGAACGTGCCAGTAATAGTCTCTCCGAAAACTACTGGATTGGTGAACTCGGAATCAGAGATGCTGTTAATCATCGAACTAACTGACTTGGGATCACAGTATCTAAACTCTACCCGAACCACGTTCTCTGGATCGTCAGAGGAGGTGTCGTCTACTCCCTCAACCTCAGAGTCATTGCCGGGAGCCACTTCCTCTCCAGCTAGAACCGAAGCCATGCTCCAGTCGATGGTGGTGAATAGTCCAAGAGCCAGATAAAGCATGACGGTGGCACCGATGATTGTGCCATCGCGCTCTCTGTTAACCACGAAGTCGATCTTGGTAGCCCTGTAGGTGCCTTCGAAGTGTCTGAATGGAGTATCGAAGTCGGACATAACCCTGCGATTGGAATAGAGCCACTTCTTGCACTCTTCGGCAGATCCGTATGGAACTGCCCACTTGAGTACAATCGCCCCATCTTCGGTGAGTGACGAAGACTCGGCCTGATCCACCTGTAGGTTTGAATCGAGAGCCAGAAGTTGTTCGCAGTCGAACCGATCAGTAAACTCTGTTGTCATTACCAACTCCCGAGTGGTGTCCCAGCCGTGGGATCAAGTTCATCAATAGCAAGAAACTGGCATTGAGCAAGTGCGTTTCGATATCTCATTTCCAGCTTGTCGTCTGGTTCTTTCTGAAACTCTCCGCTGGACTGGATGTAGTATGCCACACCATCCCTATAAGCGGGAGTATATTTTGCCTCTAGATCTAGCTGATCGGTAGTAGTTTCGATGTCTGCTACATCTAAGAAGCACTCTCTACGAAGATCGGTAGATACATCATTAACGGCATCTAGGAACGCCGAGTCGAATCTGGTTCCACCGGTTGAGAACTTTCGGGACATCCTATCCCTTAGTGTCGAAAGATTTATCATTGTGATCTCCGTAGAGCAAAGACCCGCCCTGAGATAGCGTGAGTTGTCTCAGAGGCCGGGCGGGTTTGCTAGCTAGTTTTCGTTATCTACTGGAAGTACGTGACCTGACCCTTGACTACACGGATGGTGTTTGTAGTACCACCCACGGCGACAAAGCTGTTGGTGAAACTCGCGCCACTGGTATTCACGATAGACGAAGCGCTAAACGATGCGGCTGTCACTGCACCAGTAACCGAAAGGGTTCCACCCACGATCATGTTGCCACTTGTATCCATCTTCACAAGACCGACGTTCCACAGATAGTCCGTGGCTCCGGCGATACAGGCGAGTCCGATTACAAGAGCGGCGATATGCTTGGTAAACTTCATTTGATTTCTCCATTTGGTTTTGATCCCCCCACCACCATTACTGATGGCAGGGGGATCTTCACATACCGCTACTTAGGC
>Ga0114951_10003993_pt1 | contig 14760 bp, 2 predicted proteins | sample AM7aDNAmetaG_FD_88677 | JGI IMG/M metagenome (GOLD analysis project Ga0114951, IMG submission 88677) | Freshwater microbial communities from Finland to study Microbial Dark Matter (Phase II) - AM7a DNA metaG | ecosystem: Environmental > Aquatic > Freshwater > Lake | place: Finland: Lake Alinen...
CAGGATCAGTATCCGTTCCTCATCCGATATTACCGCCTGCAGACGATCGGTTCGAAGATCAATCGCGAGAAGGCGATGACGGAATTCCAGCCCTTCATCAAAGAGCTTGAGAAACGGAAAATCCCGATGGCCGTCATTGAACTCTTTAAAATAGAGCTTGATGCTCAAGTCGCTAGTGGCTTGTCTCCGGTCGCCGGCAAAACACAAGCGACCAGTTCTTATTCACCTCTCAGGCATGCCTTCGACCTCCTTTTTGAGAAGCTTCCCAAAGATTTCTCGATGAAATCGTGGCCGGACTGGATCTTGTACGCGCAGCACTTGATCCTGATGCAGGAGTTGGAAGGGAAGGGGCTTCATGAAGAGACGGTCCGGTTAAAAGATAAGATCGAGACCGCTCTGGCTAAGACGGATGTTGAGAAGGCGTATCTTGCAGGAGCGCGCCAGCTTTATCTTCTAAAACGGCTGTTTTTATTGGAATTGACAAGAAGTGAGTATGAAGAGCTTCAAAATCTGTCGCAAAGTAGCCCGAACGCAAAGTCACAACGTGGTGACATGGCGACATTGCTTCCTGGTGACCTGCCGGTTTTTCAGACGGCTATGTCCTTTTATGCCACCGCCGTGGTCCGCGAAAAAATCATGTTCGCTAACGCGCTCAAACGCATGAAAGAACAAAAACAAGACCGCGCCGTGATCGTGACGGGAGGATTTCACACGGACGGCTTGAAGGAACTCGCGAAGTCCAAAGGCTGTTCTTACTTGCAGATCACCCCGCGCATCAATGAGATCACCAAGCGCGATCATGAGATCTATCTGAAGTCGATCCTCGGACCTAGTAAAAGGGACACTGTCCTTCCCGCGAAGGCGGGAATCCAGGCCATGGACCTGCCCTTTCTGCGGGGCAGGTTAAGACATTCGGGGATGACAAGAGAAAACAAATCGACAGATTCCTCAGCATCACAAATGAGCCGGCCACTTATCCTTACCATCAAAGATGTAGGGCCCGTTACGGGAAACACATATGTCGCGCGATCGAGAGCCGAGATCTATCTCACAGTTGATTTTGGAATCCACAGCGAGCCCGTCGTCGACCAACCGGTGCTTGCTGACGCGCTCGCCCACAGTTTCTTCGTTACCGGCAATGGCGTACCCTCAGCCACCATCGCAACTGGAACAACCAACGCTCAGACTACGACTCCAGCCCTAGTCCGCTCCGAAGCGAGGATGCAAAGTGATCTTGGGTCTCAGGCACCGGAGGAAAGTTTGTCCTTTCCGGCAAATTTTCAGACGCGATTTCCTTTTTTGAATTTATGGAACGACGTCAATAGCGCTCTGAAACAATACGGAAAAGATCACAGCCCTGCTGCTGCCGCAAAAGTGAGCTGGCAGGTGAATGCGCTCGTCAACCGTCTCGTTGCCAAGGGGATGTTGGGCGTAGGGGCTGATCGGATGGTAAGCCTTAGAGAAGGTGACGAGATCCTTTCCGGTGAGTCCTTTTTTATAAGTTCTCAATTCATGTCTCAGTGGATACCGGGTGTAATCGACGCCTTAGAGCCGGAACCCTTAGTCTCTGTTCTTGCGGAGGCCATTGCGATAGCGGAAAAGGGAGGAAATCCCAAGGAGTATCTTCAACGGTCGAAACAATTGAGTTCTGAGGCCAAGAGTTTTCCTCGTGCGTGGTCTGGTACCAACGTTAGTGCTCTCGTCCGGGAATTGCGACAGATCCTTGCGCGAGAGGAAAATGCCGCGAGGGGTGTTGAGGTTAGTAGCGTCCAGATCCACCCCGGAAGTTTTAGGGTTTTTTTCAATAAACCGCCGGTGGTGGGTGATGCCGACAAAGAGAGAATGATTAAAGCTCCGGATTCGATAAACGCTATTACTCAGGCGATGCAGGCGGACGAACGCAGCACTTTTCTTACGCTCGATCGCTCCGTGTTGGATCCCCAGAACGGGCTTTTAGAGTCAGAGGACTTCCGGCTTTTCTTCCAGCATTTGGAAGTTATATTACGGCTAGCTCATTCCATTCTTGAACAGGGACAGGATCGTTTGATCAAGATTGGATCGCTTGTGCTCTCAAGAACGAAGTATGACCGGAGCCATTGGCGGAACCCTGGGCGGAACTACAGACTAGGATCATTGAGGACTGTCCAAAAATCAGGACGAATCGTTGAGCTCAGCCGTAAAAAAATCCTCTCCGCTTCTCGCTCCGAGGCGCGCGAACCAGATCTCGTGAATCCTCAAAACGAAACATCAGAATCACGGATCGTGGGGGCTCTTAATCAATGGGCCAAGGATAACGAGCCTTTTTTCCCTAAGGAGATGAAGTTGTGGGGGCTTTCGGTGCGCCGAATGCCGCGTTTTGATGTTTATGGTGATGCAAGTCGTACGGATCCATGGACACCTTCCGAAAAATACCAGTGTTTTAAATTATCCACCCTGCCCGCAGCTGATCTAGCGGACTATCTTAAACAAGGAGCCTTTGTCACCTTCGGGACATTCACACTAAGAGTGGATCCTTCGCAGGGAAAGCTGGACCCGGAAAAACTGTCCGAGTCGATTCTTCAATTTCTTTTTCCTGGTGCAGGCCGGGAGAATCCCTGGCTTTTTCTTCAAAAGGCGAGTTTTCGATGGCGAACCGATTTCAAACAGCTTCCTGGAATAATCCTTCAGGCGCGTGATGGGAAAAACGCTCGTTCTGAAATGCGTGCTGAGAGCGATCCCCAGTATCCCTTTGCGGAATTTCGCGAGCCGCTTAAAGAAGATACTCGACAGGAATCAGCTCAATCCAATTGGGCTTTGGAATCCCGGGCGGATCAACCGTCGGAGCAGGTAGACACTGAGCCTTTTGCTGGTGATTTGGATAGTCCTGATAAGCCATGGCGACCGTTTTCCAATACTGTGAACAGCGGTTCAGTGACGTCCAAAGTGCCATCCGGGATTTATCCGGCGGTTGATGCGATGCTCAATGGGATCTTAGTTGATGCCGCGGTGGTTCGCCGGATCAAAGAAGAAGTTTGGAAACTCTATCAGACATTGAAATCAGTACGAAGGGGGGGGCTTTCCCAAGCAAATTTTATTACGGAACTCCAAGCGCTTCCCAAAGGAAATTCCCTCTTTGCCGCGCTTCTATTCCTTAACTCGAGGCCCGACCTGCTCGACCGAGGCCTTGCGGACCAGTTGCCGGTCTATTTTCAACAACACGCCTTTCAACAACACGCCGCTCATTTTCATGAGGCGGCGATCCGCATGAAGCTCGTGACCTTGATCGAATCCGCGAAGAGTAACGGTGAAAAGATTCCTGCAGCCAAGATCCCGGAAGCGAAGGAAGAGATTCTAAAGCTTTGGGCCTCACTCGGCGGGATCGAGGATCCAGCACGGATAGAAATTTTCGTGAAGGTCATGCTTGTTTTCGCGCAGGCTTTCGAGATCGCGAAGCCAGGGAAGCCTGCGGAGATCAGTTTTGCGGCCATGCTAGAGACCGTTGATGCATCCCAGGAGGTAGCGCAATCTGTTCTTGGAAGGAATGATGACGGAGGCCTTGGCCTCGGAATCGTTCTTAATGGTGTTTTGTTTCTTTCCGGGTTTACGCAGAAGGATTTCAAGCGTTCGCTCGTTCTTCTCTATAAGGCCATGCAGGATGCCAAAGATATCCCTCAGCCGGGAGCATTTCTTTTTGGCGGTAAGAAATTAAATATCGATAAATTTGGAAGTTACTTCATTGTTACCGTTCGGAAGGCAACTCCTGATGGCGAATTAGTTGTAAGGCCTATTGGGTCTCTAAAACCTTTGGAGCTGAGGGCGAGCGCTATTGCGGGCGGCAGGTTGGCGGATTTCTTAGCTCAATGGGAACCGTTTAGCGATCGCATTGGCGACCTTGTCCAGGTGGTTTTTTCGGTCAAGGCCCCGAAAGATTTTGCTTCTTTTGTTGCCGAGCACCGTAACCGGATTGCCGCGAGATCCGAATCGAGGAACTCATTAGTTCCGTTTGATGTCCTCAAAGTTGATCTGGGCGATGTTTCAACGCGTTGGAGAGGAATGAGCGTGGCCGCCGTTCTGGCCGAACCTGAAATCCAAAGACAAATCGAACGGGAACTCGCAGGCCGAGGAGTGCCGCCCGGTAGCTTGGTAAGTTTTAAGCTTGGGAGGGACTTACGCGTTGCAAGTGATGCGGGGGGGCAAACTGTTTTTAACGTGGCCGGCTATCCAGCGCACGCTATGCTTGTATTAAATTACCACGTTCCTAAAAGTTCACCGCCTGTAGTCCCGGAGGATGGTGCTCGTTCCGAGATGCGGTCCAAAGCCGGTGTCGGTGAAAAAACTGCGGGAATGAATCGCCGGTCATTTTTGAAGTTTTTGGCGGCGGGCGCGGGGGCGCTGGCCGCAGGGTTGCTCGCGCCTTCTCAGGCCCCGGTCGAAACCACTTCGGTTCCGAACGGCATTAAAATGAGTTTTGATCCGGCCAATCTGAATAATTCTTATTTCAATATTCTTGCGACCTCAGAAACTGCGACGACCGTTGCTGTCCGTTTGCGGGATGCCGACGGAGGTGCCGCCGTGATCACAAAACCTGTGACCCAGGGGGACAATTTCTTCGAGATCCTGGAGCTGTTTAAGGCAGCGTTCCCGGGGCAAGATCCCGTTAATTATGCCAAGATCGTGGCGGTAGAACTTGTCGGACAAAACACTTTCACGGGGCGTGTGTTCCTGTCTCTGAGTCCGAAAGACTCAGGGCCGTACGCGTTTTTTTCGGGAATGAGTATCGGCGGCGCTTTTCTCGGTTACGGAGACAATGGCGGTATCGAGGTTTATTCGTCCGAAATTTCTAGCGCGCCGGTTAAATTCCAGGGAGCGCTCAACGGTGTTCAAAGACTTTCGAACGGTCATTTGCGCCTAAGAATGCTTGATACGGTCAAGCAAACCAGTGTTGATGTTTATGAAATCGATCTCGCAACGCTTCGGATTGCAAATCATGTCGCCGAGTCGATCACTGAGGTGGCTGCCGGCGGTACCGGGCCTGTGACAAATCTTCCGTTTATCACCGAAGAGGTTCCGGGCTCTAGTGTTCCTTTACTCCAAACGCTTATGATCGGAGAATCGGATAGAGGGACGACGGTATCGCGAAGTGCAAGTCATGTTGGAGTTTTATCCGCCGGGAGAGATGAAGGCGGCGGTGTTACGTTTAATAATTTGCAGACGGCTGGGCCTAACAAAATCGAAACTTTTGACGCATCAGCGCTTCTTTCTTTGACTCACAGGCTCGAGGGAACACAGGACCGGGTTCGTTACGAAGTTGTGTCTGTGAATCCTTTCTCGGGGATTGAAACCAAAGCGTCTGTTATGGTGACCGGGATTCAGCCGATCACCGGCCAGCCGCGGAATGTCACGATTCCGATCGCGCTTTTGGCTAATGGAAATACGGGGTTGGATGCCGCCCATCTCGGATATATTTTTCTGATGAATCCTGTGGATCAGCCCGCGAAATATGTGGCGCAGTTTAAAGCGGAACTTCCGGGTCAGACGTTTATTGCCCCGGCAACATCCCTCACGCCGGCAGATATTACTTCCATCCCGGAGCCCGCGGTTGTTCTGGTAGCTGCCGATGGAAATACCAGCACCGTGGCGGCTACGCCGCGCGGAGCTCAATTGCAATTTAAAACGAAACCCGGGAGCTGGGTCGGGGTGACGTTCGCCTACGATGATTACGGAACTCCCACGCCTGAGACGCAGGATCTAAGCGGATTTCCCAGGCTGGTTTTCGGGCTTAAGGCTACTGTGAACGGGTTTAGTGCCGATGTGATCGACCGCGTGAAGTTTGAGATTATCGATCGCGCGGGCAACAAGGCGACAGCGACGTTAGGCTGGTTCCGGGCCGATGGTATCGAGCGCGTCTATGCGATACCCGCAGCGGTGATACAGGCTCAGGGTGTCGATCTGGCGCATGTCACGGTCATGCATTTCATCGTTGAAGAACCAGCAGGGTCGATCATTGCGCCTCCCGGGATCACGGGCACACTGGATGTTTTCCGGATTCCGCTTTTATCTCAGCCTCTCATTACACAGGCGCCGTCTACCAGGAACGGATGGCAATTAAAATTCCAGGAATCTCCGCAGCTCTTACCTGGGCAGGGTTCCTATCAAGCTGAGACATCGACCGATCTTCGCGACTGGACGAATTGCTCGTCTGCGATCATGGGGGGACCGAGCGGCGTTGGAATGCTGGTTGTCACTAACAATGGAGCCTCAGGCATCAATGATCAAAGGTTTTATCGCGTTGTCAGGCGCACGCCTCCGGCCCGTTCGGAAGCGCGGGGCGTTAAGGTGAGTTTCGATGAAAAGGGGTGGAATGTTACGGTCAGAAACCGCCAAATTTCGCCAAAAACTATTGCCGAACTCGCCAAACAGCTTGAGCGTGTTTTTGGGGATGATGTGTCCGTGAGTTCGGATCACGGTGTTTGGCTGAGATTTGATGTTCAGCGCTATGATTGGCTTTCGAGGCTTTTGGCATTTGGGCTCGATCCCTTCATTGAGATCCATGTTCAGGCTACTAATCTGGAAGGCCTGCGCAGCGCATTAGAGAGGGTTTTGTCGATCACAGACGTTCGTTACTCTCAGGCCTTCTTAAGTCCGGTCGCTTTTGTTGAAACGTTTCCCGGTCGTTCCTCCGGTTGGGCGTCCATCAATGCCGCTTTGGATGAGGTTAATGCTGAAAATAAAAAAAGTGTTGAAGCTCGGAGATGGGTGATTGCGCTTGTCAACCGCTTGGCCGAAAGAGGCTTACTTTATCCGGTGATTATGAATGATGTCATTCCTGATGCGGTCAGAAATCTATCCCCTGAAAGACTCCGTGATGTGCTTGCTGAGGCAATTCGTATTACTGACAAAGGGGGTGTGGCGATACCGTCTTTAATCCGTTCGACAGCAGAATATAAAAGTCAAGACACAGGGACTCCAAAGCGCCGATCGGAGTCGCGTCTTGAGGAGTCGTCAGAGGATGAACCGAAGAGCTTTGGCGTGCCATTTAATGTTCCTGGCACCCGTGTGGGGGTTACATACCAATCCGGAATTAGAGATTCAAACGGTCACCTGGTCGGCGTGACGCTTGAAATCAGCAAAAACACCGCATTGACTTCCGGTGTGGTGACGCGCTCAGAAGCGCGGAAAGACAGCGCGGCTATCTTGGCGGGTGCCGAGGCCCAGCTGACACAGGTTGCAGATAAGATCAGGCTTGATGGGAGGCTTCTGCAAAAGCTTCTCAGCTATCAGCGTATTCTTGAGGTGAATGTTCCTGTCCAGCATATGCGCTTTTTTGATCTTGGGACACCGGCGGAAAAGCGTAACGTCAAGGTAGGGGATACTCTGACGGATCAAGTAGCCGGAGAAAAGTTTCAGGTCATGGCTGTCACGGGTGATATGGTTACGTTGAAATCGCTGGATGATCCCAGGGAGCGGCATCTGGTGAGAAATCTCCGGGAGGAAGACGGCATCACTACGGAGCATTTTGGATACCGGGTCGGTCACAATGATGCCTTGGGAGCCTTCAAAGGCGGCCTTCGCTTCGCCATGGATGTGGACCGGGATGAATGTAAGGTGCTCGCGCTCTGGATGACGCTCAAGAACGCGATTGCCGGCAATCCTTTCGGAGGCGGTAAAGGTGGCGTTCAGGTGGATCCCACGGCGCTTTCTAAAGGAGAGCGGGAACGTTTGACGAGGAACTTTGTCCGGGAGCTTTTTACCGAAGCTCAAAAGATCGGTCAGGATGCTGTGGGCCCCTATATCGATGTCCCCGCGGGTGATATCGGGACCGGCGAGAATGAGATGGGCTGGTTCATGGATGAAGTGTTAAGGATCAAACATCCGAATTTGATAACGCCGGCGGCGTTTAAAGCAGCCAAAGTGGGCGAGACGCTCCATATAAAGGCCTTTTTGCAGGATAAAACTCTAATTGATGAGAATCTGGTTTATGCGAATTGGCTTGCGACGATCACCGGGAAGCCCGTTCCTCTTGGAGGCGCTGAGGATCGCACCCCCGCGACAGGCCGCGGTGTTTTTGTGGTAGCCCGGGAAGCTGTGAAAGTTTTTGGGTCCATGCTCGGGATCGGAAACACGATTGCGGGCAAGACCATAGCTTTGGAGGGTTTCGGGGCCGTGGGACGCTTCGCGGGAAAGAACTTTGATGATGCCGGATCCAAAATCATGGCCATCAAAGAGGTCGTTTTTGAGGTTAGGAATGGAAAGAGGGTCGCCCGTCCCTTTTTGTTCCGGAGCAAGACTGATAAAGGGATTGATATAAAGCGGTTGATGAGGTATCTCGCTGAGGGCGGCAAGGATTACAAGTCATTCGTTGAGGCGTATCAGGATGATGTAGAAGAGATTTCGGAAGAAGGTTTTTGGAAAAGTGCTGTGCAGATACTGGTTCCCGCGGCGAAGCAAGGTACCGTGACGCCTGAAGTAGCCAGGCTGATCGCGGAACAAGGTTCTGTGAAACTGATCGTGGAGGGTGCGAATGGCCCGCTCACGAAGGAGGCCTGGGAATATCTTCAGACCAAGGGGGTCATGATCGTTCCGGATGTGCTTGCCAATGCCGGAGGAGTGATCTCTTCGAAGAATGAATGGTGGGCGAATCTCACGGGTGAAACTTTGCCGGAGGCGGAGGCTATTGCCAGGATGGAGGCGCAGATTCTGTCCGCTTTCCACAGCGTTGTCGCGATCATGCGGGCTTTTCCTAAAATGTCTTTCCGTGATGCGGCGTATGTGCGCGGCATCGTTCAGGTCGCGGATGCCGAGGTTGCGAGGACTCCCGAGTTGCAGAAACTATTAGAAACAGGCCAGACTCCGCCGCAGATTTTTTTTACAGGGTGGTTTTTTAAGTTTGTCAGAGAGTGGCTTGCGTTTTTTTTCAATTATCGCCTGGAGCTTGGCTGGAAGCCCTACCATCTCCCCGACAGCATTCCCAAAGGAATGCCGGTCACGATGCGCGAACTCAACGCTGTGGCGAGTAGGGAGGGACAGAGGGATCTTATCCAACGCTCGGATGAAGCCCTCCAAAAAGAGATCGAAACGGCCGCTGTTGAAGCTGAAAAAAGATTCAAACTTGGTGAACGCGGCGCGCTTCTTATTGGCGGGGTTCGCGCCTCCATGAAGCATTCCGTGGCTTTGGAAATGATGCGTATCCTCACAGCTCAGGGTTATAACGTCAAGATGCTTGATCTTGAATACCAACGGGCTGAGGACGTGGTCAGACTTCGGGCGAATGAAGAGATTGATGTTAAGAATGAAGAAGGAACCCCGGAGAAAATTTCCTGGGCTAATGATGAGATTTTGGTTGTCGTGGGCCTTGAGGCGCTTTCGCCAAAGATCATTGAAAGCTTAGGTGATATTCCCTACTACGGCGTTCATGCCTACAAGGGGCCATCGCTTTTGCTGCCCGGTAATGAAGTGCTGATGGGGTTCGATCTTCGTATCCTTCTGGACATGCTGGCCAGTCTTGCCTTGGGTACTGAAAATACGATCGCGCAGGTGATCCAACGCTGGCAGACGCAGAGGATCGAGGAAACACGTAAAGTTTTCGTACACGCGAATAATGCAAACACCCGGATTAACACTTACCTTCCTTATGAGCTGCCCATCCTGGTGAATCATCTTCATGCGCTGATTCAAGATGCGTTGAGGCAAAATCCTCACAGCCCGTTTGTCCGGAACACTCTCGAGCGTTTGGATAAAATCTTTTATCCCCTTTGGGCGTGGGATGACAAGCTGTTGCAAGACTCGAATTCGCTTTTGAAGGCTTTTTTTCAGCGTTACCACTGGCAGTGGACTGCTGAAAACACTGTGACTTTGCCTCGCGGCTCAGCGGGACAGCAAGCAAAGACTCATCGCTCTGAACTGCGTCCCTGGGCGGAAGTTTCAGCTCTGGCTCATAAGGCGCTTCAGGTTATCAATCAGCATCATCTGGATGAGGAGAGCCGCGACAGCATGGGGGTTCCTCCTCTCATGAAAGTCTACATCTCTCGAGGCACCGAGACGAAACCTCCTCAAGATCAAAAATTCGCCTGGGACATTCAATCCAGCGTGATTGCTGAGCGTGTTACCCCGTTGCAGGCTGCCGGTGTTTTGAATGCTGAAGATGTTAGCGTGCTTCAAAAGCGAATGGCTGTTCACTCAGGATTCGATCTTTCCAAGCGCTCTGAAGCCCGGAGTCCGGGCGGCCAACAGCCGTATTTTGATATTACCACCGGTAAAAGACTGATTTTTAAATCGGAAATAGCGGAGGCGGAAAGACGGCGTTTGGAGGAAGCAAAACAAAAGCGCAAAGCCGTCGCAACCGGTGGTATTCTTCCGTCAGCCGCTCCCATTGCTGCCTCAAGAAGCCAACCTGGCGATCCATTTCTTGTTGATGTTTCAGTTAATCCTGAGGATGAAGCGTTGGCCGAGAGGAAACGGTGGGACCTGCAAGCCGAGGCTGCGTTGAAAGTTCCGTGGCCTGAAACGACTGTTCTTTATAGCCGGGCTCGTGAGGGAGATATGTATTCGCACTGGATTCAGCTTGGCCAGGCAGAAATTGTTTTGAAGTCGCCGACGACTCAGGAGAAGGGGAATCTCGGAACTTGGCTGCCTGCAGTCGAACTCTCTCAGGAGCAGGTTAGAGCCCGGCTCGAGGAATGGCGTGACAAGTTTCACATCATTAAAAATGTGGAGTTTCAACTTGTGGAAGGCGATGTATCAAGTCTCGGGATCGTGGATCTCCGTCCAAGGGCGCCCGATGCGGCGGCTCCTGTGTCTGTCAAAATCAAAATCACCGGAAATTGGAAGGCTGATATGGAGCTTGCGCAAGCTCTGGAGCCTTTCGTTACTTATTTTGACGCTGAGCAGATACTGGCGGGACTGGCCGAGCAAAAGAAACAGCCTGTGGAAACGGGAGTAGCGGCTTTGGGGGACGTGAAAGATCCCCGGGATAAAGCATTCAGCGGTTTTTATCTTGCTCCGGGACATGAGCTGGTTTATCGGGATGCTACTAAAATTGTGACGGTCCGTTTCGGTTTGTTTAAAACCCGGTTTTTTATCGGCGATCGTGAGCAACCAGCCGTCGATGGCCGCTTTCCTTTGCAAGGACTTTTCGAGACACGCGAAGCCAATGGCCAGACGCGTCTTAACGGATTACGAGCGCGATTTCAAACAGCCCAACGTCTGGCGCGGACCCTTGCTTTTCCTGTGCCTCTGATGACAGAGCACGAACTCAGAGTGAAGTTGGCTATGCGCCTTGGCGAAATCAAAAGCGCTTCGGACTTGGAGCCAGGACCAGGCAAGGACGTTAAAACACTGCGACTTCTAGGCGATTTGCTTCTAAGTGATTCCCAATCCAGGACGCCTTACGTGACTTGGCTTGTGTCTAGTACTACGCAATTCTCAGAAGGAGCAGAAAGGCCCGGCCTGAAATTAAGGGACGCGTTGGATATAAATGCTCTCATCAATACAGGGGATGTTGCGTCTGCGCAGGCGATGCTGGAGAGTAGAGAAGGTTCCCTGTCCCCGGAGTCTGTTTCTTTGATCAGGGGGCGCTTGAACCCCGCACGCTCTGAAATTCGCGAGGTCGGTCTGCTTGTTCCTCTTGGGCTTGGGGCAGTTGTCGCGGGAATAATGGTCTTTCTGGAGCGGCGCTCCAAGCAAGTTGAATCGATCTGGGAACTTTTCGTGCGGCGAAGCAATTCCCCATCCGGTGCGTTCCATGATCAGGATGTCGCCAGCGCATATGCCGCTTCGCTTGCTCAGACGCGCCGGTTGGCTAAGGTTATACAAGTCCTTGATTCTCAGTGGATTGATAGGCTCACGGCGGATCTAGCTTCCATGGATGACCATAGACTTACAGGTTGGATAGGGGAGGGGCTTGCTGGAAGGAACGGCCGCGTCTACTGCAATTTCCCGGATCCCGCGTTTATTCAGACCTACATAGATCGTTATGAAAGAGCGATCAGAGATGAAGAGCAATCCTTCCGTGAAACATTGCCATATGCGGCTTATGGACTTCATGAAGACCTTCACAAGCTGATTGCCTCGGCTTGGACGCCTGTATGGTATCGCCAATGGCGCGCGGTACGGTTGATCCAGACAGATGGAAGAGGGGCGCGTCTCAAAGATTACATCGTGCCGCAATCAGTAAAGAATAACCGGCGCGTGCTTGCTATCATTGAGGAGGTTTTAGTCAAACGCTCCGAAGCGCGTGTTGCTCCGGCCGCTCTGGTCACGGGGGCCCCGGCCGTCGATAGACAGCCATATCGCCGGATAGTCAACCCCATCAAACTTACAGGTCATGAGGGAAGCGACAATCTCATCGCCCAGATCGAGACCGCGCGCAGGATCGCGGCGGATACTGTGCCGCTCGATCTTTCACGTTCGCCGAGGTATCTCGTCGAAATTGCGCCTCAGCTTTTCGGGGGGACAGTGCATTTTCAGGCTGTGCCGGCCATTTCTCAGATTTTTATTAATAAATGGCAAGGGTTCGGCCGGATCATCCAGCGTATTCAGACGGCTCAAAATGGTCTCATGGCCATTGATCAGCGCCATGGCGTTCCTGATCCCGCGAGTGTTCTTCCGTCGCTTGCAGCCGCTCGTGCTAATCCCAAAGCCATCATGTTGCTTGCATTGATCTCCACGCCCGATGAAGTAGGTGCCTTTCAGAAGGAACTGATAGCGCTCGATCGAAAAAATGTCTTGCCGGCTAATTTCATCATTCAGACTTTTAAAAATGAGGATGAATTCGTTTCCACCTTTGGAGATCTGTATAAACGCTATCATGGCGGAGTCGATGGAATGCCCATCGCCCTTGTAACAGACCGGGAAGTATCAACGGTTACGGATAAGATCGGCTTTTATCGCGAGCTATTGACAGTGGTCGGGGATGAGCGCGATTCGATCAAGCAGACTGCGGCTGTTCTCCTTGCTGCTGAAAAGTTGTTCGATGCAGCTGTCTGGACTAGAGGGTATCACTTTGTCTCTGTTGAAAAACTCGGTGGGCTTGAAGCCTTGATGTCTGAATTAAAAAACTTTGTCGCGACTCAGGCTAAAGTTCTGGCCTCAGCTTAAAGATCTCCGGCATTAGGGACTGACGTTTCTGCGCAGGGCGCTTTGCTTGTGGACAGCACTGCTGTGTGGATAAAGATCCTTTTTGTTGCCGGCATTGCTTGTGTTCAAATAGGTGTCTAGCGCCGTTTCCCGTTCCATGAGCCTTCGTCATTTGATATACTCCCTTCATGAAAAAAACACCTCTTAAGATCGCTGTCGCGCAGATGAATCCCACGGTGGGTGATTATCCGGGGAATGCCTCCAAAATCCTCAGTTGGATCGATGAGGCTTCGGAAAACGGAGCTGACGTGATCGTTTTTCCGGAGTGCGCGCTCTGCGGCTATCCGGTTTGGGATCTCGCCAATAAGAAGGCGTTTGTAGACGCCGGTCATAAAGAACTTAAGAGGATTGCCGCGGCGACCCGGGGAAAAAATATAAGCGTTGTTCTCGGATTACTAGACCATGCCGCGTCGGTAGCTTCCCGTTCGGCGCGCAGCGCGCACAACTCTGCGGCATGGATCGAGTCCGGAAAAGTACGCGCGATCTACCATAAGCGTCTCCTTCCTAATTATGATGTGTTCCTTGAGGATATATTCTTCAGCGCGGGGGAGAAGCCTTGCGTTGTTCCGTTCCGTGGTCGCAGGATCGGATTAACGATCTGCGAAGATGTGTGGGATGCCTCCTACGGGACCAAGCCTCTGGCGGATCTCAAGAAAAAGGGGGCGGATCTTGTGATCAACATCTCCGCTTCGCCTTATTACCAAGGGGTCGTTAAGACCCGGCTGGATCTTTTAAAGAAACATGCTCGCGGTTACGGCTTTCCCATGCTTTATGTGAATCAGGTCGGTTGTCAGGATGATCTTTTGTTTGACGGACGCAGTTTCTTTATGGGTGCGAAAGGCCGCGTTTTGTTTCAGGCTCCCGCTTTCACAGAAGGCCTTTTTTATTTCGATTATTCCGGATCCAGGCACGGGGAGAGTGAAGAGGTTGCCGATTTTATACATCCGGGGTGTGGAATTGCGGGGGAGATCTATGACGCGCTGGTGATGGGCGTCCGGGATTATTTCAGGAAAAATGGATTCAAAAAGGCTGTGATCGGACTGAGCGGCGGGATCGATTCGGCGCTTGTGGCGTGCATCGCCGTCGATGCCCTTGGCGCGGAGGCGGTGAAGGGGGTGACGATGCCCGGCCCGTTTTCTTCAACGGGAAGCTGGAGAGATTCTGAAGAGCTCGCGCGCAGGCTCGGTATCGGGCTGGTGACAAAGCCGATCAGGACTCTCTATAAAACATTTCTCTCTGAACAGAAGAGTTCTCGGAAAGAGACCCGCTCAAACCGCCCCTCGCTTGCTATGGAAAATCTCCAGGCCCGTTTACGGGGACTCGAACTGATGTTCCTTTCGAATAGTGAAGGCCGCCTCGTTCTTACGACGGGGAACAAGTCGGAGCTCGCGATGGGGTATTGTACGCTTTACGGGGATATGGCCGGGGGGCTTGCTGTTATCGGCGATGTTTACAAGATGGATGTGTATCGACTCGCGAGTTATCGGAATACGGTCCATGAAGTGATCCCCGATTCAATAATTTTAAGGCTCATCGGGTTTTCGAGTGGGTGAATTTGAGCATTTTTAGATCTCCTGGAGCATGCATGTGAGGACTTTGAGCCGGAGATATCCCTCATCGCGCAAGCCGTAAGCTCTTCGCTGAATC
>Ga0114951_10003995_pt1 | contig 14757 bp, 10 predicted proteins | sample AM7aDNAmetaG_FD_88677 | JGI IMG/M metagenome (GOLD analysis project Ga0114951, IMG submission 88677) | Freshwater microbial communities from Finland to study Microbial Dark Matter (Phase II) - AM7a DNA metaG | ecosystem: Environmental > Aquatic > Freshwater > Lake | place: Finland: Lake Alinen...
AAGAATGTTTTGCCGTCAATGCCGAGGCGGTAAAAAATATTGCCGATGCCTGCAGGAATAAAAATATCCGGATTGTTCATTTTAGTACTGATTATGTTTTTAACGGTGCCGGAAGTTCTCCTTACAAAGAAGACGAGCATTGCGATCCGATTAATACCTATGGCGCATCCAAGCTGCTAGGCGAACAATATCTGCAAACTCTTGCACAAAATTACATTATCATTCGCACGGCCTGGTTATATGGAGCAAACGGCAAAAACTTTGTGCGGACAATTCTGGAAAATGCAAAAACCACACCAAAGCTTACAGTTGTTGACGATCAAATCGGTTCGCCCACTTCTACAAAGGATTTAGCAGCAGCGGTTGATCATCTGATTGAAAAGAATGCTCAGGGTATATTTCACGTGACCAACAGAGGCAGTTGCAGTTGGTATCAGTTTGCCGTAAAAATATTACAGGAAGCTCGACTAGATGATGTGAAAGTCAGCCCGATTAAATCAGATCAACTCGTAAGAGCTGCAAAGCGCCCGGCCAATAGTGTGATGAGCATGCAAAAATTTATTGCAACAACAGGAAAGGCAATGCAGCCCTGGCAACTGGCCTTAAAAGATTATCTGGAAAGCATGAAATCCCGCCTGCACACTTTGACGTAAAGGATGTTTTTATCAGCAATTCATTGCGAGAAAGATCTGGCGAATAATTCCTTGATTGCTTTCTTGCCGTTTTCTTCGAGGAAGCGGGTGCCGGTTCCGGTGAAGTGAACATGGCTGATAACCGGTTCATCGCCTTTTTTTCGTTCAACCCATTGCAATTTATTCCAGAGAAACCACTTGTTTATTTTTTGATCAAAAGCATGCAGTGGTTTATTGCAAATTTTGCTGAATTCAGCGCCCCAGCCGGTACCGCCCTTGACGGTCTTATCTTCGAGTATTTCACCGATTACAAAAACTTCCTGACCGCTGTTAATTTGATACCAGATACTTTGGAGGATCTTGCGAAAAGTCGCGTTATCAGTATAACGGCGATTCATTAATTTGGAGACGTATTCCAGGCTCACATCGCCATTTTTAAGTTCTTCGTGATTGAGGACACGCAATCCCCTTTTGCGGAGAAGAGAATGTCCGTTAAATGTAAAATTTACTTCTTCAATTCCTAAGCTCTCCGCATTTGCGCCAAATTCTGCTTCCGCCCCCTGAGCTCCGCCACTAAAGAGTATGCAATCTTCTTTTTTCATGTTTTTCCCTTTCTTGAGCTTGCTTATTTTTATAGACAAGCAGATAGTGCAACCTATATCAAAGAAACAAAATAATTGCTAATAAAATAGAGCCCATCAAAAAAGTAGGGCGTTTGTCCGGTCAAAATGGCAGATATTTGTAACCGGCCATTTTAACCTCCAATAATTACTCAAGAATTATTTGCTTCTTTGGTTGGAGTATAGTACCTTTCATTTCAAATTTGGGAAATAAAATTGACTCAATGGAGGTTCAAAATGAAAACTTTATTTAGCTTAGAAATAGTTCCTAACGCAGGTATAAAAGGTGCTTTTTTGTCGTTTCAATTACTATTACCTGTCTATTTTTTTACCGTCTGTTTCATGATTATGTCGTTGCTGATGCCAGATAATTCTCTTGCCGGCGAAAAAGCATGGCTTGGGGTAAAAGTGCAGCCTTTTACAATACAAGAGCAAATGATGCTTGCCAGGATGTCCATAGAAAAAAGCGGTGTTTTAGTTTCTGAAGTGGCAGAAGGAAGCCCGGCAGAACAAATGGGTATAAGACAGAAGTATATTATTTTTTCCATCAACTACAAGGATATAAAAACCCCCAGTGAATTTACGGATGCAGTTGCCACATTAAATCCGGGAGATAAAATAGTTATCTCTCTTCTCAAAAATAATCCTATTGCCCTTCTGACCTTAGAAGGGACGATGGGAAAGTCTCCGAAGACTGACGAAAAGGCACAAATTCCAAACCCTAAAAAAGATGTCAAGTTACCTAGTGCGGATATTGCAGCTAATGTTTTTGCGCCCCGAGGACATCGCAAGGTATCATCCATAGCAGTTTCTCCTGATGGCAAGTATATCATTTCAGGTGGAGCACAAGGGGGCATTACATTGGGCGTAGGTGGGGATACAGCAAATTATCTCAAACTCTGGGATATATACACAGGCAAAGAATTAATGACGTTTATAAGTAATACAAAAAGCATCTACTCATTAGCCTTTTCTCCTGATGGAAAGCATGTTCTTTCAGGGAGTGAAAATAACACCATAAAGCTCTGGGACACTGCAACAGGAAAAGAGATAAGGACTTTCACGGCGCCAGTTACTAAAATAGATGGCAATGATTTGATTTTTTCAGTAGCCTTTTCTCCTGACGGACTCTATGCGCTTTCTGGGTGTACTGATAAAAAACTTAAACTCTGGGAAGTGGCAACAGGAAGGGAAATAAGGCAATTTACAGGGCATACAGCCTGGGTTAATTCGGTAGCCTTCTCTCCTGATGGACAATATGCCTTGTCTGGAGGGACATGTAAGCGAACTCAGACGCAAAGCGGCAATACGACAACTATCAACTTGCAAGGTGCGCAATGCGACAAGAACCTCATTCTCTGGGATTTGACTACCGGCAGGGAGCTAAGAACATTTACCGGACATACAAATGATGTTTTATCTGTTACCTTCTCTCCGGATGGCAAATATGCACTATCAGGATGTTCGGATGGTACGCTCAAGCTCTGGAATGTGGCAACAGGCAGTGAAATAAGGTCATTTGAAGGAAAGAATACGGGGAGGGTTAACTCCGTAGCCTTTTCATCCGATGGTAATCATATAATATCTGCAACTCGTGATAATGCAATTAGGCTCTGGGATGTAGCAACAGGTAGGGAGATAAATACATTCAGGGGACATGAAGGAGATGTAAATACAGTAGCTTTTTCTAACGATGCAAAAAGTTTTATTTCCGGAGGATCAGATGGCACAATAAGGCGTTGGGACATAAAAACAGGCAAAGAGATTGCCCAATTCATCAGTTTAAAAGATGGTGAGTGGATCGTGATTACACAAGAAGGGTATTACAACTCATCGGCAAACGGCCACAAATTCTTGAACATTCGCGTAAGCCCCAAAGTTTATGGCATAGACCAATTCTACGATGTCTTCTATCGTCCGGACATAGTTGCTGCAAAACTCAGAGGTGATGATATAAACAGCCTGATTACTCTTACCATTGATGATGCAATTAAAAATCCTCCGCCGACTGTTAAATTTGCCTCTGTGCCGTCAGAGACGAGTCAGTCAACAGCTAAAGTCTGCTACCGTGTTACCAGCGCAGGGGGCGGTATCGGCGAAATCCGCATCTTCCAAAACGGCAAATTAATCAAGTCCGATGGGTTTTATCGCGAAGTGGTTAAAAATGAAACTACTGCGAAAATGAAACTAGCCTCATTGAATAGCCGGGCTGTCTATCAGGATATGCGCTCTCTTACTGTGAAGGGCAAGCAATTGTCCGCAGCCCAACTAGCTTCTACCAAAGGAAACCAGGTTGAGGATTGTGTTGAAGTTGAACCCATCGCGGGAGAGAATGAAATCAGCCTGACAGCGTTTAATGCCCCCAATACCGTGCAGAGTTTTCTGGAAACAGCAAAATTCACTTCCACTGCAACGCCGGCGGAACCTCATCTTTATATTCTGTCCGTGGGCATAGACAAGTATCGTGACGCGTCCATCAATCTCAAGTACGCGGCAAAAGACGCGGTAGATTTTTCCGCAAGGCTCTCCGAAAAGGCGCGCACCCTCTATAAACCGGAAAACATCCATCTGATTGGTCTTGCCAATGAACAGGCCAGCAAGCAGAATATTTTTGCCACGATAGATAGCCTGTCCAAAAAGATAAAGCATGGCGACTGCTTCATATTATTTGACGCTTCCCATGGTTTGTTGCTGCAAGGCCAGTACTACATAGTTACCAGCAGTTTTGACGGCAAACTATATAATACGGCCAGCCTGATAAGCTCTAATGAAATTGTAGAAATATCCAAGAAGATCAAATCGCTCTCCCAACTGTTTATTTTTGATACCTGCCATGCCGGTGGTGTTGATACCATCGTCAGTGGCCTTTACGATGCACGGATGTCGGTATTGGCCAAAAAAATGGGGCTGCACATTTTTGCTTCGGCAGGCAGTGTGCAAACAGCAATGGATGGTTTTCAAGGCAATGGTTTGTACACACATACGTTGCTGCAAGGTATTGGTAATGGCAAAGATGTGGATAGCGAGAATGATGGCACAGTAACGGTTACAAAGCTGGGTCGATATTCGAAGAACAAGACAACAGAGATTTCCAGCAAGCTCGGGTATCCTCAGACACCATTTATTATTAATTTCGGGAGGGACAATACGTTATTTAATATTCGCTGATTATTAATCAGTTAGCACCACTTTTTTGTCTGCTCGGTCTGTTATTTTGTCTTGACAGCTACCGGCATATTAAGTATGTTTTTTCACGCATTTAAATAAATATACGCTTTTAAAATGGAGGGTCTGTCATGCAGAAATATTTTAAGTTGTTGTTAATTTTTATATTGGTGCCGATCCTTTTAGTGTTGCAAAGCTGTCTTGTGGCAACACAAAACACTATCATTACGCCGGAGATAACATCGCTATTTGAAGGGGAATACAAAGTTGATCCCTATATGAAAGAGCACATTCCCAAGTCCGTTGCCGTTTTGCCCTTTGTTGATCTGTCTAAAAGCAAAGAAGCCATTGATATAGTCCGGCGCGGTTTTTACAACCATTTTAGCTCTCTGCCATTTAAAGATATGGAGCTCTATAAAGTCAACAGCTTACTTGCGAAAGCGGGGCTTACCGATGCCGAAGTAATCAGCAAAACCTCGCCTCAGGAATTGGGCAGGATTCTGGGTGTTGATGCCGTTGTTTTCGGTGAAATATCTAATTTTGATAAGTTGTTTCTGGTTTTATATTCTCAAGTTTCGGTGGGCGCGGAAATTAAAATGTATGATGCCAAAACCGGCAATTTCCTCTGGAGCGGCAAGCACACGGTAAGAAAACATGAGGGGGGAATATCTACAAACCCAATTGGTCTGATTGCGGTGGTGATTTCTACGGCGTTGAATATGCGTGATATTCAACTGTTGCGGGCCAATGATGATCTTTTCCGCGATATGGTTAAGACGATTCCTGTGCCTTCCATCGCGGAGGCACTCAGGCCACCGTCCATTACCCTTTTGACTCAGGATTCCAAAGGTCTGCCGAAAAAAGCCGGTGATGAAATCAAAGTAGTTATTCAAGGGACACCAAAAATGCAGGCACATTTTGATATTGGTGTTTATAAGAAAAGCATAGAAATGAGAGAAGTGGAACCGGGCGGGTATTACGGTGTTTATAAAGTGCTGCCTGGTGATAATGTTGATAAAGCAATCATCACCGGTTATCTGACAGATGATTCAGGCAATACCGGACAATGGGTAGATGCAGTAGGATCAGTTACCCTGGATACCACTCCGCCCGATAAACCGAAGAATGTGATCGCGGTTGGGCGCAACAAACTGGTATTGCTGGGTTGGGAAAAGCCGATAGCGGCGGATCTGGCCGGTTATAAAATTTATCGTTCCAATACACCGCTTAGTGGCTACATGGAAATCGGCAAAACGGAATTAAACGAATATCGGGATGCAGAAGTTACGCTGGTTAATTCTCAAAAGTATTATTATCGGATCTCCGCTTATGATTTTGCCGGCAATGAAAGCGGCCTAACGCAAGTTACAGGTATGCCTATTGCGCCCGGACCGACCCCTGTGTCAGGCGCGATAGAAGCAAACACAATCTGGTATTCCGGCGCGAGCCCCTATATCTTAGAAGGGGATGTGGTAGTCAAAGACAAAGCTCTTTTGACCATTGAACCGGGAACGGAAATTAAATCCAAAGGTGGAGCGCTGATAATTGAGGGCAGGATAAACGCGCAGGGCGACGACGAACGCATTATCAATTTCGATACGGCTCAGGAAGGAAAGCTCTGGGCAGGAGTAACTTTTGTGGGTGTCAAAGACAAAGAAAATCTGATTAAATTTATCCGTATTAAAAATGCCAAAACAGCAATAACCTGCCAGTCGTCATCACCAAAAATTGAAATGTCCGAGTTCACGCAAAACAATGATGTGCTGAAGATTGCAGGCGCGTTTTCCAAACCGCTGCTCACGAAAAATTCGATATACAAAAATAACGGTGTCGCGCTTATGATCAGCGATGGCGCAGCGCCTTTGATTAATGAAAATTCCATACAGGATAATGAGGGTACAGGGTTGATGGTTCAATCGGCGTCGCCTGCGATTATGCAAAATACGATTGCCAGAAACAATAATAGCGGCATTGTGGTGAAAGGCGCGGGAGTGAACATCAACCAGAATAATATTGTTGATAACAAGCCTTACAATATTGTCGGAAATATGACCGGGACTTCTATCAAAGCTCTGGATAACTGGTGGGGGAGCTCAAGAGTTCTGGAAATACTGGCCGTCATGAAGGGGAAAATTGATATTAGCACTGTGCTGGATGCCGCCTATCCACAGGGTAAATCGCAGGCGATAACGGTGCTGGGCAAAAAAGTAGGCGGCGCTATTAAAGCCGATGCCTATATGATCTTGTCGAATAGCCCCTATCGTATAACTAAAGATGTGATTGTGGAAAACGGCGCGACATTGCATATTGAGCCTGGTGTAGTGCTGGAATTTGAACAAAAGACCTCTTTGATCACTGAAGACGGAGGTATCGTTGCTAGGGGTTCAAAAGAAAATCCGATAATATTTACGGCGGCAGCCTCATCGCCTGTGCCCGGGTTTTACGGAAGTGCCGTCCGTATTTCACAAAAGACCAAAGTCAACAGTTCCTTTGCCTACTGCATAATTAAATACGCCACAACGGCATTTGATATTTATACCGGAGCTCCTGAAATTTCCTATTGCCATGTGGCTAATTCTTCACAAAATGGCGTATTTTGCCGCAACGATGCCACGCCATCATTGTCTTACAACACCTTTGCCGAGAATCAGGGAGAAGGAGCGATTAAATGTGTGGGGAATGCCAATCCCAAAATATTTAATAATAATTTTATTGCCAACTCCTGGGCCATTCAGAGTCAATCTTCAATTTATATTGATGCCCGCAATAACTGGTGGGGCACAAGCCCGCCGGACCAGAATATGATCTTTGGTGAAAATATCAATATAAAACCGTGGTTGGTTAAGAAAGAGGGCAAAGCGTTTAAGGAAAAATAGCGAGAACACGCACTGCGGTTCTAAAAACATGCAAAGCAAGAGGTAATTTATGAAAACGTATGAATATTTGGCAGAAGTTTTACCTGATGGGCACCTGTCAATGCCGGAATCCATTCAAAACCTCCTAAAGCCAGAAGCTAGAGTAAGGATAGTGCTTGTGTTGGAAGATGAAGAAGTTGAATGGAACAACATGGCAATGAGTCAGTTATTGAAGGGTTATGCGGACAAGGACTCTGCCTATGATAATATATGATTTCGGAGATATAGTACTCATTCAATTTCCACACACAGATATGAGAGGTGTTTCCAGAAGACCAGCGCTTATCCTTTATGATTCAGGCGATCAGGATGTAATTGTGGCAAGAATAACTTCTCAAGAACAAAGTGACAAAGCTGATTTTAAGATACCAGATTGGGGGAAATGCGGTCTTCTTGATCAGTCCTACGTACGATTGGGGAAGCTGGCAACAATTGATAAATACTGCATAACAAGAAAATTAGGAAATCTGGGAAATAATGAAATGCGTAAACTAAAATCAATTATGAAAGAAATGTTTTCTCTGTGATTTTTTAATCAATAATTATAAAGGGGAATTAGAGTATGAAGAAACTTGCAGGTGTGGTGTTATTTACATTTTTCGTGATTGCCTGTGGCGGCGCGGTCGTTCACAAAATTAATTTTGCCAGTGATTATTCCCAGGATAAGATAAAACGCTTGGCCGTAGTTGATTTTCGGATTCCCGATCAGAGTTCTATTAAGCGTCATACCATCAATGATAAATTTACAGCGGCTCTTTTGGGCGCCAAATTCAAAGTTATTGACCGGAAGGATCTCGCAAAGATTATGGGGGAAGTCGAGTTTCAGACCCTGGCCGAGGGCATCATTGATGCAAAGACTAAGGAAAAATTAAAACAAATCGGGGCGGATACCGTGTTGACCGGATCTTTGCAAACATATACTGACAAAAGAGGCGCCGATGATATTTACCTCAATTCAGAGGTTCATTTGATGGCCAAGATTCTCAAGGTGGAAACGGGAGAGGTTATTTGGTCCGCCGAAATAATGAAACAGTCAAAGGCGAAAAACGTTGGTGAAAAGAAACGCTACGGTGTCATCGGTGGAGAGTCTGAAGCTGAATCTGCCGTTAAACTCCTGGATGATATCGTTTCTGAAATGACCGATTCATTCAAAGAAAAGAAGCCTCTCGCAGAAAAGATTAAATTCTGGTGATATACGGTTTTCCTATGTGCAAAAAAATGTTTTAATTAATTCTTGTGTTAATACTTGTTGCAACTTGAAAGATATTTTGCTAGTTTTGGTAACAATTTTAACGAGGTTTTAAATTTGATTCCCGTGGCATTTTGCCAGGGGAACATCCAAAGGAGGAAATTATGAAGTCAAGATTAATGTCTCTCGCGGTAGTTGCCGGTATATTGCTTCTTTTTACCGGATCGGGTTTTTGTCAGGATAAAGTCAATATGTCCGAATGGGTGGATAAAGTTGGTCAGGGTTCTGTCAACTGGACGCAAGGTTACATTGAAGCAGTGGGCATCGGCGCTCCGCCTGAAAAGTATTTAGGCAAGCCTGCCGCCCGTCCTATGGCATTGAGAGCGGCTGTTGTTGTTGCACAGCGTAATTTACTGGAAATCACCAAAGGCGTTCAAATTGACTCTGCAACTTCTGTAAAAGACTTTATGGTGGAAAGCGATGTTATTAATACGAAAGTTGAAGGTTTGATTAAAGGTGCACAGATAGTTAAACAGGATTACATGGGAGATGGTACAGTAGAGGTAACATTAAGAATGCCTCTTTATGGTGGTGTTTTAGCTCAGACAATTTTGCCGCTAGCCATCGCCAAGCCGCCAGCTCCGCCTGAACCGGCACCAGCTCCGGCAGCTCCTGCTCCGATTGCGGCAGCACCAGCACCTCCATCTGCTTCTGCCTATACAGGCATGGTTGTTGATGCCCGTGGCATTCAGGCGCGTCCGGCAATGTCACCCCGCGTATTTGATGAGGATGGCAAGGAAGTGTACGGCTCTGCCAATGTTGATCGTGAATTTGCGGTACAGCAGGGTATGAGTGGTTATGCGCGTGATCTTAATGCAGCGCAGAGCAATCAGCGCGTAACAGCCAATCCCATAACGATTAAGGCGCTAAGATCAAGTGGCGCCGGTAGATCCGATCTGATCATCAGCAACGCAGATGCGCAGCAAATTCGATCTGCAGCCGAGAATATGACTTTTATGAAAAAGTGCCGTGTAATGGTTGTTTTGGATTAGAATTGTACCAAAAAGAATGATAGGAAGTAGCCGCAGTCACGCAAATCTTGAGTGGCTGCGGCTTTATTTTTTGGTCTTATTCCAAGAAAGATTTGATATTTTGTTTTTCCGTGCCCGCCGGGTCAGGTGACCCGGCCTACAATGATAAGTGCTTTAATGTAGGCCGCGTGCCCTCACGCGGCGGAATATATAATGGCATTCTTAGCTATTACGAAACTGTTGCTCAATAAATGAATTAAGATAGGAATAGATATTGTCTAAACGCATCGTTGTTTTATCCGAAGAAATTGCCAACAAGATTGCCGCCGGAGAAGTGGTGGAGCGGCCGGCATCGATCGTTAAGGAACTGACGGAGAATTCCATTGATGCCGGGGCGACTGATATTAGTGTGGAATTGGAAAAAGGCGGTTGCGAGTCGATCAAGATAATTGATAATGGCGAAGGAATAGACAGGGAAGATGTTGCTTTGGTTTTCCAAAGACATGCCACCAGTAAAATTCAGAAATTTGAAGATATATATCAAGTTGTCTCATTTGGTTTCCGAGGCGAGGCGATGCCCAGTATTGCTTCAATTGCGAGAGTGGAGTTATTGACACGACGCAAAGATGATTTAGCCGGGACAAAAGCCATTTTGCAGGCAGGGATTATTTCAGAAATTGCACCCGCTGGATGCCCTGTCGGTACTCAAATACAGATTACAGAAATATTTGCCAACGTTCCGGCGCGGCGGAAATTTTTGAAAACGGAAACGACGGAACAGGGTTTATGTCTGGATGCAATCACCCGCCTGGCCCTTGCCCATCCGGAGATTCGCTTTAAAGTCAAGATTAACGGACGAGAGGCATTCACCGCGCCCCAGGCCAAAGATGTCTCCGAGCGCATTGCCATGGTCATGGGTGAAGATTTTTCCAACCATCGCGTTTCAATAAGCGCGCAGCACGAAAATGTCAGCTTGACGGGGTTCATCTCTCGTCCGGAATATACAAAATCAAATTCCAAGAGCATATATTTGTTTGTCAATAAACGCTTTGTCCGCGATAACAGTGTAACTCATGCAGTATTGTCAGCGTATCGGCAGATTATTGAGGCCAGACGCTACCCAGCCGCCGTGTTGTTTCTTGATTTGCCGGGGGAGGATGTAGATGTTAATGTTCATCCGGCAAAAATGGAGGTACGCTTTAAAGATTCGCGCGGCATTTATGATTTAGTATCCAAAACAATTGCTCAAAATCTAACAGGTGCGGAAATTGCCGGGAATAATTTTGTTTATCGCTTAACGCCGCGGGAGAAGATAACAACGTCTTCGGGATTCTGGCGTCCGAAAGAATCATTACCGGCCCAGTCCGAAGGTTTATTCTCCCGGCAAAACTTGCAGCGAGCAATTAGTGAGGATTTGCTAACGCGGTCTGTAAATCAAGATACGCATGCTATTGCCTGCGATACCGCCTCTGCAGAAAAAAAGATAACCTTTACCAACTCTCGCTACCTTGGTCAATTTGCCGATACCTATCTTGTCTTTGCCGGCGAAAATGGACTGATGCTGATTGATCAGCATGCTGCACATGAGCGGATAATTATAGAGCGGTTGAAAAAAACCGCAACTCAAAAAATTATCAGTCAGCCGCTGCTCATGCCGGAAGTCGTCAGTTTAACTCCCGGACAAATTGCTTTATTTGCAGGCTACATTGATTTCCTGCAGGAAATTGGTTTAGATGTGGAAATCTTCGGGCGCGACGCGATAGTCGTCGAAGCATTTCCGGCGATACTGCCGCAAATTCAAACACATGAATTGATTTCTGACATTGCCGATCAATTAGGTGATCAAGCTCAAACGCCTTCTTTGCAGGAAAAGAAAGAAAAGATATTTGCCGCGCTTGCTTGCCGGGCGGCAATCAAAGCCAACCATGTTCTCTCGGGCGAAGAAGTTACGGCTCTTTGCCGTGATCTGGAGGAAACCCCTTTTAATCTTACCTGTCCGCATGGTCGCCCGATCAGTATTAGTTTTCCGCTTAGCGAAATCGAAAGACTCTTTAAGAGGAAGTAGGGCATGGGGAAATTGCCTCTGGTGATAATTTGTTCGCCGACGGCGACAGGGAAAACCGAATTGGCCATAGAGTTGGCAAGTGTTTTCGGCGGTGAAATTATCAGCGCTGATTCTCTGCAAGTCTACCGCTATCTGGATATCGGCACGGCAAAACCATCAATAGATCAAAGGAAAAAAATCAGGCATCATCTGATAGATGTGGTGAATCCCGATGATGAATTCAACGCGGCAATTTATACTGAGCAAGCTCGCATCATCATTAATAATTTGATTTCCCAGGGGAAGCCTGTTTTTGTTGTCGGGGGAACAGGCCTTTACATTCGAGCACTGCTTCGAGGAATAATTGATACGCCGGCGGTTGACGAAAAGATTAGAAATCATTACCGCGAGCTTCGCGATCTTCACGGTAAAGAATATCTTTTTAAATTGTTGCAACAAAGGGACGCGCAGGCGGCACTAAGGATAAAACCTAACGATTCCGTCCGCGTAATTCGGGCGCTGGAAGTTTTAGAGCAAAGCGGAGAGTCAATTATTGAAATGCAAAAGAGACACTCTTTTGCCGATTGTCCTTATGTCACATACAAAATTGGTCTTCAATTTGATCGTAAGGAATTAAAAAACAGAGTTGCTTTGCGCACAGAAAAGATGGTTGCCGAAGGACTTTTGGACGAGGTTAAAAGCCTTTTGGAGTGGGGATACAGTGAAAAATTAAAACCACTACAATCACTAGGCTATAAGGAAGTTATTGAATTTTTGAATGGCAAGTATGATTGGGAAAGCGCCCTGCATTTAATTGCCCGGAATACATGGCATTATGCCAAACGGCAAATGACCTGGTTTGCTGCGGATAAAGAAATAAACTGGTATAATCCCGATGGCTTAGATGATATAAAAATTATTGTCGAAACATTTTGGAAGGAAAATAGACGATAGTGGGGAGTTGCAATATTGCTTGACTTCGGCCGTCTATAAAGATAATTATACATTCACTTTAAAGAAGAAATGTACCAAATCGGTCATTTATTTTAACAGTCAGAACTAACGAAAGGAGAATTATATGTTGTTTCAAACCAGGATGGGAAAGATATTTACTATCTTCATGTTTTTTGCTGCAGCAATGATTGTATTTTCATGCGCTCCGAAGGATCGGGTTGCGGAAAGCCAGCTGGATACACCGGAACATCATGCCTATACCGGCTTAAAGCTTTTGGGTGAGGAGAAATATGCCGATGCCCAGAGGGAATTTGAATTGGCGATTCAATTAGATTCTAAATATTCAAAAGGATATACAGGCGTTGGATTAGTCAAGATATATACAGGCGATTTCAATGCCGCGGAGGATTACCTTAAAAAAGGCTGGAGTAAAGCCAAAAACGATGAAGACAAAATATTTGTTCATGTCAGCCGCATTCGTTACTATGTTCAAGGTCAGGCCAAAGTAGAAAAGAAATGGTTGAAATCGGCCATAAATGAATTCGAAGATGCCATGAAATTAGATCCCAAGTATGTTCCCGCTTATTATTTTATGGGGTTGGCCTATAAGGCCGGGTTCGAGTTTAACCAGGCAGGTCAAATGTTTACCAAAGTTCTGGAATTTAAATCAGAATATGTTGCGGAAGCTGATATTCAATGGAATTTTATACAGAAAGTTCAACGGGCCATGCCAGGAACGGCTACGGGAAAGCAGATTGCTCTTGTCGAGCGTCTGACACGCGCGGACGCGGCAGCATTATTTATGGAAGAATTTAAAATAGAAACGCTTTATAAAAAACGGACACCGAAGGTTTTTGATACGTCATTTAAAGATCCGGAAAAGGCAGCGACGGCCGCCGCGCCCGTTAAATTTACAGCCAAAGACATTGCCAGTCATCCTTTAAGAACTGATATAGAAGGAATACTTAAGTTAGGCGTTCGCGGCCTGGAAAATTATCCGGATGGCAATTTCCATCCTGCAGAAATGGTCACACGCGCCGCTTACGCGATGATGATTGAAGATATATTAATTAAAGTCAGTGGGGATAATTCTTTAGCCACAAAATTCATCGGCACAGTTTCTCCCTTCCCCGATTTGAGGGCCGACTTGCCTTATTTTAACGCGATCATGGTCGTAACCTCTCGTGGCATAATGGAAGCCAAGGATTTAACCACGGCTGAATTCGAGCCAATTGCTCCGGTTGCCGGTGTGGATGCGCTTTTGATTATCCGCAAATTTCAAGGTGAATTAAAGTTTAATTAAGAGTGGTTTTTTAAAAAAGATCATAAAAAGGCGGGACATTTATTTTGTCCCGCCTATGTTTTTAGGGGACACATTTCAGGAAAATTTATTGGAGTAAAGAATTCCATGGCAACAAGAGAGCTAGGCAAGGCATTTGAACCGCAGGAAACTGAAAAAAGATTATACGATTACTGGCTGACGAAAAAACTGTTTCACGCTCAGGATGAAAGTGAAGCTCCGGCTTTTTCTATAGTAATACCACCCCCCAACGTTACCGGTATGTTGCACATGGGACATGCCCTAAATAACACTCTGCAGGATATCATCATCCGTTTCAAACGCATGCAGGGTTTCAATACTCTGTGGATGCCGGGAATGGATCATGCCGGAATTGCCACCCAAAATGTTGTGGAACAGGAACTGGCCAGAGAAGGAAAAACGCGCCATGATTTGGGCAGAGAAAAATTTGTTGCCCGCGTCTGGGAGTGGAAGGAAAAGTATGGTGGCGTAATTATCAATCAGCTAAAGAGGCTGGGGTGTTCCTGTGATTGGGAAAGAGAACGTTTTACCATGGATGAAGGCCTGTCTTCGGCCGTGCGCGAAGTATTTGTAAGGCTTTATAATGAAGGCATGGTCTATCAGGGAGATTATATTGTCAACTGGTGTCCACGTTGCCATACGGCCATTTCGGATTTGGAGGTGGAGTTCAAGCAGGATGCAAGTTTTCTGTGGAACATTCGTTATCCTTTAGCTGATGGCGAAGGAGAAATCGTTGTTGCGACGACACGGCCGGAAACCATGCTGGGAGATACCGCCGTGGCTGTCAATCCCATTGATCTAAGATACAAGGATGTTGTCGGCAAATATGTTATTTTGCCTTTGGTTAATAAAAAGATTCCGATCATTGCCGATGAGTATGTGGCGG
>Ga0114951_10003996_pt1 | contig 14753 bp, 11 predicted proteins | sample AM7aDNAmetaG_FD_88677 | JGI IMG/M metagenome (GOLD analysis project Ga0114951, IMG submission 88677) | Freshwater microbial communities from Finland to study Microbial Dark Matter (Phase II) - AM7a DNA metaG | ecosystem: Environmental > Aquatic > Freshwater > Lake | place: Finland: Lake Alinen...
AACCATTGCATTACTTTCAACCAAACCGTTATATGCTTTAATGTCGGTTTCTCCGACGCTTAATGCCGTAACGTGACCAGTAACAGGATCAACTGAAGCAACCGATGGATTACTTGAAGTCCACACAAGCTCTATTGATGTGCTAGATGGAATTTGTGTTCCGTTCGTATCGTACAGTGTAACTCCAGGTTCAAATTTTTCCGATGCGTTGGATAATAAATATGATTCCGCTGAAGGATAAAGAACAATTCTTGCCAAATTCGGATAAACTGTGTTGGTGTGATTAACCGTGACGTCGAAGGTTGTTGTTTTGGTGCCATATGCCAAAGTTAGAGTCTCTATGCCTGGAGTTGAACTGTTAAAACCGGTTACATTTGAATTTGAAATGGTTAAAACTTGCGTAGAGTTATCGCTATATGTACCGGTGACTATCATTCCGGACAAATCCAAAGAAGACCCCGGACCATAAATAACTTTTGTCGGCATAGTTGTGACTGCGATGCTTTGCAAGGACGGCACAGAACCACCGCCTTCATTTATCACCGCCACTCCGGCAGTGCTCGTGACGCTTCCAATTTGTACTATAATCGGCACTGATGTAATCTGCATGGGAGTAAAAGCAACCGCTGTTGCTTTGCAGTCGCCATTTTCACTGACAACAGTAACATATTGCGTAAGGGTGGAAGTGCAGGTTGCAGTTTGATCGCCGGAATAATTATTAATTGTGTAGGGCATGCTTACCGTAGCCCCAATTGATGAAAGATTATAAACGTTCTGGCTGAAAGCAATGCTCGGCCCGATAGCGGCCCCACCACCTCCTCCGCCGCCATACACCACTACCGTAGCCGTAGCTGTTGGCGCGTTCTTTGTAGCGCCTGCCGCAGTCGCGGTAATTTGGGCCGTGCCCGGGAAAACTGCGGTTACGTTTCCCGAAGCGTCAACTTTAGCTATGCCAGCATTACTCGATGTCCATGTTATATTTTTATTTGTTGCATCTGCCGGAATTATTGAAGCGATCACCTTAGTCGTGTACCCCATTACCGATGAAAATGTTTTTAAATTTAGAGTAATGCCGGTGACGGGAATTGGGGTAGGACCGACAGTAATAATATCCTTATCTGTTGCAGTTCCTGCAGTCGCAGTAATTGATGCTGTTCCAAGGGTAACTGCTGTTACGATACCGTCCTCATCTACAGTTGCAACGCTCGGATCGTCGGATGACCACGTTATATATTGAGTGGAATCAGCCGGAGCAATTATTCCATAAAGCTGGTATTTATTACCAATAGAATTAATCGTTGTTGCGTGATCGCTTAAAGTTAAGTTAGTCGCAGGAATAGCAGGTATCGGCGTAGCTGAAATATCTACATAATATTCGGTTGTTTGCCCGCCATAAGCTATTGTTAGCGCTTCTAATGGGTTTGGCGCCGAGCTGTCAAATCCAAATATATCACTGGAAGCAACGGGCTCTTTTTGAATAGAACCGTCGTCGTAATATCCAAAAATCTGCAATCCGTTAATATCCAAGGGGTCGCCTATGTTGTACAGCAATTTATTGGGTGAATTGATAATTGATAAACCTATAAGAACCGGAGCAACCGCAATAACCGGCGCCGGAGTATGCGAACAATCGCAATTGCCGTTTATAGAAGTATTTAATGCATAAAAAGAACCATTATTCACCAATCCGGACGCGTCTGTGCAAAAACAGTCTGTGTCATCATTGTTGCTGCACGCAACGGCAGCCCATTGAGAATTAGTACAGACATTGCTTTTATTGGTTTTGTCATTGCAGGTAAAACTGTAATTATCTTGATTAACAGTGTTGGAAATATTAGAAGTTTTATTCTCGCAGAAATCAGAATAACCGGATCCGGTATTCATTGCATGATAATCAACAGATGCGTCTTGCAAATTTTGTATTTGCACCGCAACGTCATTGCGATTAGTTACGCATCCATACAAATCATTAAGCTTTGCCTGTGTAAATTGACCCACAATACCTGTGCCGACTGTAAATCCATTTGGAATTAAAATATCCAACGCATATTTGTTTTGAAATGCAACCACTGCGGATTTTGTGACAAACCCAAATACACCTGGAGTACTCGTACTTACATCAAAACCTTCTTTGGTTAAAGCTTTCTGAAGCTGTGTTACTTCTCCATTTTTTGTGACATCCGTATCGCCCGACTTTAAATAAACACTGAAAATGTGGCACCATGCGAACGAAGAAGTTTGAGCAATAGCAAGACCAGCTGGGAAGAAAAATGTTACTAACAAAGCGATAGCGACTAACAGTAATTTAGACTTCATAATCGAATTTAATTTACTGATTATAACTAAAATTGAAAAAATTATTGATTCGCCTGACTTTTAATCATATAATAACAGGTATACTTAATTGTCATGCAATATTCAGTATCAGGACTATGTATGTCACCTGTAATTTCCAGCGCCCCCGTGTCTATTTTTAAACCATTACCTAAATCCGTTTTTCCATCAATACTCAAATGTTGCCTCCTAAAACGACAATTATTCATTACATCAGCCTCATGTTGGTACACGCTTGAAAAACTTTTATTATAATTATGGGAATTAGCATAATCATCATCCGTTACCGGAAAACATACATTTATAATTCCACTGTCTGATTTGACTTCGGGGCACGAACCGTCACAATTTGGCTTTTCCCATTGAAAGTTGTAATTATTTTGATCATTCCAACTACTTGAAGCCGGACAGCATTTCTTTTCCACGGGGTTTTTAGTTGTATCATCGTTACAAAAAGAAGAAGTAAATGCATTTGGATCTTCTGCGCTGTCGCCATGCCCGACATTGTCATCCGTGCATAGATTTGATGCACCAAGACCTTTCTGACCCATCTGACTGCATGGAATATAATCATAATTAATACTATTAGCAGTTATTGCAACTTTTTCTGTAGACTTCATCTGATTGCTTGATGCAACCTGCTCAGCTCCTATTATGACATTAGCAGTGCTCCCTTGTTGTTTTAGTTTATCCTGAATACATGCTGCCGTATAACCCAAATTCGTCCCGCCAAAACAGCTTGATATTAAAAAATTAATATTAATCCCTGGATTTAAATTCATAATATCAATCAAAAATAACCTAAGATCTTGAGATGTACAAGTATCCGGATTTGTTGCAGAAGGAATAGCTCCATGCTTATCCCAAGATGCCAATATACTACTACAGTTTTTACTCTTCAGATAATCAAGTGCCGCAAGTGTTCCGCTGTTATTTTTTGAACTGTCTTCAAACAAGGGATAGTTGTCGCATTTTCCTAAGAGCGGATTTGATTCGTTATAATCTCGAGCTTTTTTAGCAAGACAATCTGCTTTAAAACGTGATACGCATCCCTCTTTTGGATCCCAATTACATACATCTCCCCTATTGGCAATATTAAGGCTTTTGCAAAATAGCGGAGCAAGATCTCCGGGATTTTTGCTAACTTTTTCCATGTCAGCACGACTTTTAAAAAAATATACTAAAAAATCTTGATCATACCAACAACTTACTCCATCCGGACAAATACTTGCAACATTGCCACCGACAAAATTAGGCAGCCAGTCTATGGGATTTGATTTTTTAATTTTTTCACACGTAGGCCCATCCGCATTAGTATATAAGCAAAAACAGCATTTGTCGGCAGTATCGGTGCACGTTCCTGTTTTTAAATCACAGACCTTGTTTGAGGGACAGCAAGTTTTTGTTCCGGCATTTGGCGCAGTATCAGGCGCGGTGCACACCGGACCTGCACAACAAGCACCTTCAGACACTGTAACTGGATTTTCACTGCCGGGATTTTGAATATATGTTTTTGTAAATGGGTTTAGATTTGATGAACAACATTTTTGCGCATTCGCAGGTCCGGCAACAACAGAAGGGATTTCGCAACAATCTTTGCTTCCATTTGCCTGCGTTATTACTTGTGACACTCTTCGATTCGGCATAACGGGATTATAGTTAAGAATAGGGCAACAAGAACTTTGCGAAAGTGGCGCAAAAGGATTAGCTGGATTATAAAAAAGCGACTGGGTATATTCTTCTTCATCGCTATCGCAACAATGAGCACCAACTGTATTACACGACGAATATCCTGCCGGTGGTGGCTGCGGAGAATTAACGCATTTATTATTTAAACAATAACTGGGGGACGCGCCAGGAGAAAAAGCAAAGCCCTTAACCACTAAAGGTATAAGAAATAAAATAAACAGCAAGCAAAATAAGCCGGAAAGTACAATAAATAAAAATTTTCTACTCATTAGATTTTTTAAATTAAAATATTATATTATTATACTACTTTAAAATAAAATTGGAAATGTGTATAACTATTAAAAAACCCGCAAAATGCGGGAATTAGTTTGTGCCCCTGGTAGGAATCGAACCTACATCTAAGGTTTAGGAAACCTCTATCCTATCCATTGAACGACAGGGGCAAATTATCTTGGTAATTTATATTAACACATTAACACGAAATTTATCCTTTCGCAAGTTGCTTTTATTATTATAATTTTGATATAATGAGCCAATAATTAATTTATTTCTAAAAATATGCCATCGAAATCACCAATTGTTGAAATTGCAAGAAAAGTTTGCCCGGCAGTTATAACCGTTATCATTTCAAAAGATTTGCCGACGGCAGAAAGTTTTAATTCGTTTCCGTATAAGGCAAAAATTGAAAAAACAAAAATTGGCGGGGGGTCGGGATTTATTGTTTCTGAAGACGGATATGTTTTTACTTCAAATCACGTTGTTTCCGACACAACCGCAGAATACACTGTGGTTTTAGATCCAAAACACAAATATCCCGTAAAAGTTTTATCAAGAAATCCAATAAACGACACTGCAGTTTTAAAAATTATACGGCCCGAAGGGCACCCCGAATTTCCTTTTTTGGAATTGGCCGATTCAACTAAAATTGAGCTTGGCGAAGATGTTTTGGCAGTGGGAAACGCATTGGGAGAATTTACAGACACTTTGTCGGCCGGGATTGTCTCAGGGCTTTCAAGGTTTATAAATGCTTTCGGCGGAATTGAAAATCAGATGCAAAATTTAAGGGGATTAATCCAAACAGACGCTGCAATCAACCCGGGAAACTCCGGCGGGCCTTTAATAAATATGGACGGAAAAGTAATTGGAATTAACACCGCAATGATTGCAGGGGCTCAAAACATTGGTTTTGCAATTCCAATAAATTATGCCAAAAAAGATTTGGAAGAAGTTAAAAAATATGGAAAAATTTTAATGCCTTTTTTGGGAGTAAAATATGTTTTAATTTCCAAAGATATGGCCGAAGCAAACAAATTACCGGTAAATGACGGCGCGCTTGTTGTAAGAGAAGCATTGGGCGAATCTCCGGTTGTGCCGGGTTCTTCGGCCGACAAGGCCGGAGTCAAAGAATGGGATATAATTTTAGAATGCGACGGCCAAAAAATCACAACAAAAAACCCTCTGGCAAACATCCTGCAAAAATGCACAATAGGCGAAACCACAACGCTAAAAATTTTGCGCGATAAAAAAGAAAAAACTCTAAAAGTGAAACTGGAAGAAAAAATATAGTTTTTATCTTTTAATTGGTTGGATATTTAATGTGTTTTCTATGTAATCTACGCGATGTTTTATAGAGCCAACATCGTCCAATTTGTCGTCCATTATTTTGAGCTGATTAAAAATCTTTTTGAAATTTTCGTTAACTTTGCTGAAATTTTCATTTACTTTATCGAACTTCTCGTCAACCCTATTAAACCCATCAACAATTAACTTTGTCTGAGCTTCAAAACTGTTATTCATCATCACCGCCAATTCATCAACAGTTATATTTTTTATTAATTTGTGACCTTTTTCCATAAATTTTTTATTTCATATTCTTATTATACGCCGGCAAAAGTCTATGTCAAATTCGCCGAATTTAGCTCTCCCTTTTTCCGTGCAAAAGCATATCTACGGCGTGTTGCATAGAACCGGCCAGCTTGACTTCGCCTGCGTTTACGAAGAATATTTCGTCGGCGCTGGAAATTGTGTTTAGGCGGTGGGCAATAATAACTTTTGTGGTTTTGGGCGGAAGCTGATTAATAATTTCCTGAAGAATTTGTTCTGTTACTGTGTCAATGTTGGCAGTTGCCTCGTCTAAAATTAAAATGTCGGGCTTTCTTAAAGCTGCCCGAATAAAAGCGATCAATTGCTTTTGCCCCAAACTAATAGCATCACTGTTTGAAGAAACTTTGGTATCCAAACCTTCCGAAAATCTTGCCAGCAATTCTGTTAAATGCTCTTTGTTTAGAATCTGCGTTAATTCTTCATTGGTGTAATTTTTATGTTCTTCATTTCCGTATAAAATATTTTCTCGCACAGTGCCGTTAAACAAAAACGGTTCCTGTAAAATAAAACCAATTTTTTTAACTCTTTCTTCGGGTTTATAAGTCCGAATATCTTTTCCTTCTAAATAAACCGTTCCTTTGCTTGGGTCGTAAAGGCGCGCCATTAAAGATGCTGTTGTTGTTTTTCCTCCGCCGGTTGGCCCAACAAGAGCATACGTTTTTCCTTTTTCAAGCTTAAAATTAATATTTTTTAAAACATTTTTTCCTTCTGTATAATGAAAAAACACGTTTTTAAATTCAAGCACTGCGTTTGATGACGGCGATGCTTCTGATATGTCTGATTTAATTGTCACAACATCAGATTCAAGATTCAAAACTTCCGAAATTCTGTCTAAGCCGGCTAATGCAAGCTGTAAAGAAGGCCAAACGGAGGCCAACTGTCTTAACGGATTATAAAAATTGTTAACATATAACAAAAATCCAATTAAAAGTCCAACTGTAAAGTTTCCAATGGAAATAAAATAAATTCCAAAAGACAAAACAACAATTTGCGCCAAAGATGAAGCAAAAGAATATATTGGAGTTAAAATATTGCTTGCGATACCGGCTGAAACGGATGCCGAATAATTCTCTTGGTTGGATTCTTTAAATCTATTTTTAAAATAATCCAGGCGGTTAAATGCCACAATAACTTTAAAATTATTTATGCTTTCTTGAATTTCTCCGCTCATTGCCCCAAGCGTGCGTAAACTTTTTAAACTGGTGCGCTTAATCCAAGGAGAAAGAAGCTGTGTTAAAATTAACGCAATAATTGCAGGAATTAAAGCTATAAAACCAAGTTTTGAATCAATCACAAGAAGAAAAATTCCTGTACCCACAATTAAAATAATATTGCTTAAAAATTGCATCAAGGCCTGTGAAAAAAACTGGTTTAGTTTGTCGGTATCATTGTTAATTCGGCTGATAAGGTCGCCCGTCTTGTTTTGATTAAAAAATGCAACCGGAAGCTCTTGCAACTTATTAAATATTTTATTTCTCAAATTAAAAAGTAAACGCCGCCCAACTCCGCCCATTGTTTTTATTTGTACATAATTCGAAATAAGTCCAAAAACAAAAATAATTGCCAATAATCCCGAAAACAATAAAACCCCATTGAAATTTTTGGTAATTAAATATGCGTCAACAATATGGGCAATAATTATTGGAACCACAAGCGTTGTGGCAGATGTCATTAATATTGCCAAAAATGCAATAATTACGGGACGCTTTTCTTCGACCATCAAAGGCACCAACCTCTTCCAAGCCGTTGTTAAAACGCCTTTTTTCTTTTCTTTTTCTATGTCTGTTTTGGTTAAAGAATAATTATTCATATTGGTTGGTTGATTTTTGCGAATCAAAAATTTGAACATATTCCGGTGAAGTTTCCATTAGTTCTTTGTGGGTACCTTTGGCCAGCAACTCCCCCTCCATCAACAAAATAATCTGGTCGTAGTGTTCAATCGCTGAAATTTTTTGGGTGACAGAAATCAGGGTAAGGTCGGGATAATTTCGGGAAATATTTTTTAAAATTTTGCTTTCGGTTTGCCCGTCAACTCGAGCGGTAAAGTCGTCCAATAATAATATTTTAGGATTTAAAGCCAATGCGCGAGCCAGCATTATTCTTTGTTTTTGTCCGCCCGAAAGACTGGCACCCCTTTCTGAAACAATTGTATCTAATTTTTCCGGCAACTGCTCGATAAAATTCGCCAGCTCTGCTGTTTCAATTGCTTTTTCAATATTTTCATTCTGAACAGTATTACTGAATGCAATATTCTCGCGCAAACTTAAATTAAACATAACGCTGTCTTGAAAAACAAAACCAACTTGACTGTGCAAACTTTCTTTGTCGTATTCATTTATATCCCTTCCGTCAAAATAAATCTCTCCCGTTGTTGGCGACAAAAGTCCGATTAATAAATATAAAAGTTGAGTTTTTCCTGCTGCTGTTGGCCCAATTATGGCGGTTTTGCTTCCGGCCGGCACAAAAAATGAAACATCTTTTAAAACAGATTTTTGCCCAAAGTCAACCGTTACATTTTTTACTTCAACATCTCCTTTAAGGGCAACTTTTAATCCGCCAGTTTTTTTCTCAACCGGCGCCAAAAGCACTTTTGAAATGCGCCCATAAGAAGCTTGCGCCTGCGCAATAACATTGCTCATAAACGCCAAAATTGCAATTGGAAAAACCAAAATTGCCAAATATGTGTTGAATGCGGTAAAACTTCCAAGAGACATTGAATTTTGAATTATAAACAATCCTCCAATCAAAACTATGGCAAGTGTTGCAAGATTTGTAAAAAATGAAATTACCGGAACAAGCCCGGAAAATAGCCCCAGTATTTCAAGGCTTATGCGCTTGGCCTCAGCATTGGCCTTGGTAAATTTTTTGTGCTCGGGCGCTTGTGAATTAAGCAAACGAATTAGTGCAGCCCCCAAAATACTTTCGCTGATTACTTTGTTTAACCAATCAATTGCTTCTTGGGACTTTACAAAAAGTTTTCTGACTTTACTTAACACAAAAAAGAAAGTCACTCCAATAAATGGCATTATTAAAACAACAATCAATCCAAGCTTCCAATTTGTAACAATTAACAATATTGAAACAGCAATAATCAAAAATATTGAAGAAATAATTGATGAAATTGCCGTGGACACAAAAGATTTTACTGCGTCAACGTCTGAAGTTAAATTTGTTAAAAGTTTTGCCGGAGTGGCAGTTTCAATGTATGAATACGGCTGAACAGAAATTTTTGCAGTAATGTCGTTTCTCATATCGCGGGCCACCATTTCAGAAGCATAAATTTGCACAATATTTTGCAAATAAGTAAAAATAAAAATCAAAACAGCCACAACAGAAAACTCAATTATAAGATTTGAAATTAAAAAACTTCCCTTTGCATAGGAATCTATGGCATTTGCAATAATTTCCGGAACAGAAATACTCAAACCTCCGGCAATTATAGTAAGCACAATCAGTAAAAAAATAATTTTCCAATATCTTTTTAACAAACCAAAAAGACTTGCTTGAGGCAAGTTTTTTTTGTTTTTATCTTGTGCCCCGCGGGGTATATTTTTTTCTCTTTTACTCATATTATTACTACGTATTAAAACCTACTTTCACTTCAAAACTGCAGACTGCGTGTAAACATTATTTGGGTTCCAAAGCATAAATCCTGCGTAATCACTTCCAAGCGAGTCTTGAGTTGCCTTAATTTCCTGATCTACCATGTCGGCCGTATAATTGGCCCCCATATTAAAATCTTGCAACCACGGCCTGTATTTGGCTAAGGGAACTATTACCGGAATTGGCGTGAATATTTGCGACGCAGAAGCGGGCGACCCCAAAGATTCGCTGTATTTTGCAATTAAATTTTGTTCATTTTTTACAAAAGCATTTTCTTTTGCCAAAGCGTGATCCATTGAATATTTAATAACGTCATAAGGATATTCAGCCGGATTTGCAAACCCAATAAAACCTTTTGCGTAATGCGAAGGATAAACCATCGGCGAGACATAATCAAAATTTGTAAAAGCATTTTGAATTAGCTGCCCAATTCCCATGTCGTCATTATTAACCGTTGTCAAACCAAATAAATCCGCTGAAATTTTTTGTCCAGCCAAATTTGTTCTTACATATTTAAAAAAATTATTTATTGTATCTGCCATAGAAACTTTTTCGTCCCAAACTGGAAAACCCATATTCTTTTCTTGACCATCGGTGGGGAATCTAACATAGTCAAAATTTACTTCATCAAATCCATTACTAAACGCATCTTTTGCCAAAGAAACATTATAATTCCAAACGTCTGGCGATGCAGGGTCCATCCAAGCAAGCTTGTTGTTGTCTTTCCATAAAACCCTTCGACACGGCTCAGGGCAAGCCGGATTAGATAAGTCACCTGATTCGGACTTGTTGTAAATTGCTAAATCCGGACGGGCTTTTGCAAAAACCGGATCTTCAAAAACAGCTATTCTGCCAATTACATATATATTTTGGTCGTGCAAAAATCTTACAAAACTATCGGCATTGTAAAGTTTTGTTTGCCCATCGCTTCCTTTTATATCAACAACAACCGCATTAATTTGTGTATTTTTAAAAAGATTTGTTAAATAATTAAGATAATTTTTACTTCCGGCCGAATATCCCGTAACATAAACCGCTTTTATAATTGCCGGCGGATTGCTCAACTTTTGCGGTGGGGGAATTGGAGTGGGTGTTGGAGAAATTGTTGGAGTCGGAACTGTTCCGCTTTGAACGTCAGCTATCACGGCAGATTTTCCCACAACTTTTTTTTGTATAACAAAAATAATACCACCCGTCAGAATTAGTATTATTGCCAAAACAACCAAAATATTTTTATTAAACGAAAAATCCATAATAAACTGTCATTCTGGCGAAAGCCAGAATCCAGGGTTTTGTGCACTTACTCTGGATTCTGGGTCAAGCCCAGAATGACAATAAAATAATTATACACCATTTTACAAAACAAAAAAACCGCCCCATTTTTTTGGAGCGGCTTTTAGATTTAATTTTATTGGGCGGCAATATTTACAGTAACACTGTTTGTAGCACTTCCAACTGAATTAGAACAGGTGACAGTGTATGTATTATTATTGCGTGCGTCCACGACAAATGTGTTGCCCGAACTATTAAATGGAGGCAAATTAGTTCCATTTCCAACCCCTACCGGAGAACCAACAATATTACAGCTCGTAGCGCCAGTTGATGTCCAATTAATATTAACAAGTGTTGTTCCGGCCGGCACGGTTACGATAGGTCCCTGAGACATTGTTCCCATATAGGCACCTGCGGATATGCTTACGCCAGTTGGCGTAGCAGTAACTTGTGGGTTGGCAATACTAAAATAATTACTGCTAAGACCGGAGGTGATGCCATCGGAGGTGATTACTTGGATTTTATAACTGTTAGTACATGCAGGAATATTTGTCGGTATTGTCCAAGAGTAAGAACCAACAGAAGCAGATATATTTGAAGCGAGCGTGCCATTATATGACCATGCAACAGCTTGTGCCGGAGTTCCGGAACATGTTGTAAATAGTTTAACATTTACCACCGAAGAAGTTGGCAGGTTTGAAGAAGTCCAAGTAATGTTATGCGTTTCTCCTTGTGTCCAAGTTTCCCCTCCACTTGGCGAAGTAACAGTGATTGATGGCTGAGCAACAGGTTGTGCGACATTAATAGTGAATGCACTATTGCTGAAATCGCCATCTCCCATGATTTTTGATTCTCCAACATAAATGTAATAATGCGAGCCAGCCGGTAAAGTTGTTGGAATCGTCCATGTGTAGGAACCCGTATTTAAAACAGGTATGTTTGTTATTCCAGAACAATTTGCTTGCAGATATCTTGCATTTGGATCTGCCGACGGAACAGGTGCAACAACGCCTTGCTCAATGCAACTGTTTCCTATTTTTGCCACTTCTCCTGCATCTCCATTAGCTAAAGTTATCTGCATATTCTGTGATGCGGAATCGTTGGGTGCATTCCATCTAATCTGATATGTTTGTCCGGCAGTAAATGTTTCTCCTCCGTTTGGAGATGTAACCGAAACTGGCTGACTTGCTTGTGCTGTGACCGTAAGAGTTACTGGTATGCTTATAGGTGAATTTGAAAAATTGCCAGTTACCACTATGTTAGCTGTATATGTTCCGGGACCGCTGACTTTTGTTGAATCAACGCTTGTGCCAATTCCCATCACACCGCCGGCCTGCAAAGACATTTGTTGAGTATTATAACTTGAATTAAGCCACGCTGGTTGGTTAGGGACGCTTATTGTATAATTAACCGGCAAAGATGATGCATTTGTTAGTATTATTTGAGTCGGTTGAGCTGAACGACCCTGTATTAAATTATAATTTACAAAAGTAGTCGAAGGGATGAGTGAGCCAATTGTCTGTGCTGTTCCGCACAAACCGCTGTTGCATACTTGACCGGAAAGACAATCCGAATTTGTGTTGCAAGTTTTGTTAAGTTGTTTTTGCAATATTGCCGTTTGGCAAAGCAATTGAGTGCTGAATGTCTGCAATCCTTGATACATATATGAACCGCAGAATTGTTTTTGCGATGCACATCCTTGATACGTATTATCAAACCAATATAGATTTGCGCACTGATTTGTTTGACCGCAAGTTTGCGCCAAGGATGGGCAAGCAACTTTATTCCCCGTAGTTACTCCGCAATTGTTTGAATCGACAGAAACTTGTGACTGATAACCGCTTATGCACGGGCCCCAAGTGCATGTCCAGTTCGGAGTGCAGGCAACTGGAATCGGCAATGGAACCGGTGGATTTGAATTTGTTCCGCAACCGTAAAGCGAATTTAATTTTGTTCTTGTTAATGGGCCCACTGTTCCGGTTTGTTTGATTCCGTATTTCCCCTGAAATTGCACCACGGCTGCTGCTGTATTATCACCAAATATTCCGGGTGTATCTCCGCTTACATCTAAACCCTCTTTGGTTAAAGCGGTTTCAAGTTGAGTAACTTCTCCACTTGTGGCTACGCTTGTGGTTGTATCCATAGAACCTGCCACAAGATAAGTATTAAAAGTATGACACCAGCTTTGTGTTGTGCCTCCTTGCTGTGCTTGCATTGCTTTTATTTGCGCCATTAAACTGGCAATTTGCGCCTGCAACTGTGCAATTAGTGCAGAGTTGTCTGTGGTTTGAGCACTTACAAAACCAGCAGAACAAAAAATTACTGTTGCTAAAACAGTTGTTATCACAAAATTTTTAATTCGCATATTTTTTATTTAATTTTATTTATTACTTTATCTGTTGTCTTTGCGTAAAATTTAGGGTTTTACCAATGATTTTGCTTTTATTAAAAATTTGCTTGCTTCCAAAATCTCTATCAAAACAGGCGTATTGTCTTTGGTAAAATGTACAACAACATCACCTATCTCTTTGGCATAATCAATAGGTTTTCCGGTGATTTCCATGGTCAGGACATCCGCTTCTGGTTCGTATGAAATTTTTGGTTTATTTTTATTATCCATATTGTTTTTTGCGACCAGGATAAAATGTTATTATTTTTATCGCATCGCCGTCTACTTTATATACTACGCGTAATACGCGGTTCTTGTCAAACTCACTTTGGGCAATCAATAAAGGTAAACGCGAATGATCTATTAAATTCGGTTCTGTTACTGTTTTCAAAACTTGCTTTTCAGAAACAAAACAACCATGCTTTCTTAAAATTACAAACTTCTCCTTGGCATGTTTTGTAAAAATAATCATAATTTTTTATTCTGAAGTTTTCCCGTCGAAATCTTCTTCGTTTGACGGGTCTTCGGCTTCGGCTTTTGTGGCTCGCACAACTCCATCTTTGTGATGGGCGGGGGAATAAATTGTATAAAGTTTTAAACTGTCTGTTGCAGAAGTATTTACCACATTATGCTGTGAGCCGGCAGGAACAATCACTGCCGAGCCGTCCGAAACCTCATATTCGTTTCCGTCAATAAAAACTTTTCCTTGCCCTTTTTCAAATCGAAAAAATTGGTCGTTGTCCGGGTGAACTTCCATTCCAATTTCTTCATTTGGTTTAAGCGCCATTAAAACCAACTGGCAATGTGATGCCGTATAAACAACCTTCCTAAAATTCTCGTTTTCCAACGTGTCTTTTTCAATATTCGAACAAAATCCTTTCATGATTTTTTATTTAATAATATTTATTTTTACTATGTTTTATATTACCACAAAATTAAAAAATCCCATAAAAAATGGGACTAAATGGATTGCAGAATAATCCATCGAAAGTCGTCTGAAGTTTCAATTCCACTGTTAAGCGGAGTTTCAAAAGTAATAACCTCCGCATCTTTTGGAATATATCGCCTTGCTCCGCGGAAATTATCTTCGCCCAGAAATTCAACAATAGAACTTTCTACAACGCCAATATTTGAGTTGGCGGCGTGAATTACTGTTTCTTCGCCTGTTGCAACGCCAACGTGCCCAACTCCATACGATGGGTCGTCATAATAGTAATTTATGCGACCCGAAACAAATATAACATCACCGGCATCGACTTCCAAAATCACAAAATTATTTTTTCTCAATATCGCCAAAGTTTTTTCGCGAGAAATTGGCAAACAAAGTTCATCCAAAATAACTGCGCAACGATTTCCAACAACCCTGTACTGCATTTTATTTTTCTCCCAATAGATTGTCAAAAAACAAGTATTTACATACTAACAGATTTCTTAATTTTATCAAACAAAAAACCGCCTTTTTGATCTGTACCCCAAAAAGTGGACACGAAAGTGTCTGCTTTTTGTATTTGATAGACAGATGGGTTAGAATATTATCATTAACAATCAAAACATATGAGTAAAAGAATATTTAGTGGAGAAC
>Ga0114951_10003997_pt1 | contig 14752 bp, 14 predicted proteins | sample AM7aDNAmetaG_FD_88677 | JGI IMG/M metagenome (GOLD analysis project Ga0114951, IMG submission 88677) | Freshwater microbial communities from Finland to study Microbial Dark Matter (Phase II) - AM7a DNA metaG | ecosystem: Environmental > Aquatic > Freshwater > Lake | place: Finland: Lake Alinen...
CGTCAGGTTCTTATCCGCAACCCCGTTTACGGTTCCGGTAAAATCAATCATTACAAAATCCCCGGTTTTTGCGGCCCTGCCTTCCACGGTTGAAAACTGCGCGAGTCTTTGTCTGAGGTAATCAAGCGACTTTTCAGCGTCCTCTTTTTTCACTTCAACAACTTCCTTCTTAACCTTTATGCCTTTGTATTTAACCAGTTTAATCTCAGGCTTAATCTCTATCTTGGCCTTAAATTCCAGCGGCTGGCCCTGCTCGAATTTCAAGTCAGTGATACCGGGAAAATCTATCGGGTTCAGGTTGAGCGACTTGAGCGAGTTAATGTAAGCATCCGATATTAGTTTATCAAGAACGTCCTTTTCGACTTTATCCTTGAAGTATTTCACAACTACCGGACGAGGAGCCTTTCCTGCCCTAAAACCGGGCACTTCCGCAACCAGCTGGAGGTTGCTGTACATGTTTTCAATCTCAACAAGAACGCGGTCTTTAGGCACGCAAATTTGGATAACCTTCTCGCAGTCTTTCTCGCTTACAATGCTTGCTTTTGTGTCATTCAAAATCTCTACCATTTCACTCTCCCGCAAATAAAAAATCCGCCTTCAGGCGGTAATGTTCCTGAATAAAGATTTTAGCATATACCGCCGATAAAATCAAGAATTTACGCCCAAACACCATATACCAGAAGGCTTTTCTTGATATTTTTGTATATAAATGTTACCATGCCAAGCTATGGCATATATTCATATTATTATAGTTATTCTTGGGATTACCTGTGTAGGGTTCTTCACAACCCTGGCCAGCCGAAAAGGTATACCCGGCGGAGATATGGTCTTGTCGCTCTTCGGCCTGTCTACCGTGCTTGGCTTTGTAGTATTTCTGTTTAGCAAAAAAGCGGCATTTTCGGCGGATACAACCTGGATAGCCCTGTTTGCCGGTTTTGGCGGAGGCATTGCTTACTTTCTTTTCAATGCAGCCGTGAAGAACGGGCATTACGGTTTCTCGAATGCAATCTACAGGTCATCCTACCTTATTGCTGTCGTATTCTCTGTTCTTGTTTTTAAAGAGAGCCTTTCCCGGTTAAAATTTACCGGCATTATTCTGACCACAGTTTCAATCTTCATTATTTCGTACTCCAATGACAGCTTCACAAAAAACGCAGGTAAGACCGGCGCGCTCCGTTGGTTTGGGATAATACTACTCTCTTTCTTCTTAAGCTCAATGCCGCGCATAGGGCAGAATACTGTTTCTGCATTCAAAATGGACAAGACCTTCTATCTCTTTCTTTCCTACGCTCCGGCGGCCCTGCTCTTTCTTGTCCTGGCAATCCGCAAAGGTTCATTCGACAAAAGAGCGCTGCTTTACGGCGGTATAGGCGCGATAGGGAGTTATGTCAGCGTCTTCTCTACAATCTCAGCTATAAACAAGCTTGGCGGTGTGGTGGTTTTTCCGGTGACCTTAACAGGCCCAATAATACTTGGGTTGATACTCTCCGTCGTCTTCTTCAAAGAAAGGATTAAGCCGATAGGTTACGCTGGAATCGCGCTTGGAGCGGCAGGAATTATTTTGCTGTCAAGTTCTTGATTTCCCGACAGATTGCCTTATCTTTTGCCTTGCCTTATTAGTCCTGACAAATGTAAGCCAATCAGGGTTCGGCCAGTGCTTCTCGTTAACCAGAATATCAACAATATCGCCCGTAACCAGTTGATGTTTGAAACCTACCATTTTGCCGTTTACCTTTGCGCCGACACAGTGCTCCCCAAGCGTAGTATGCACGGCAAAGGCAAAATCAACAGGCGTACTGCCGGCAGGAAGTTCTATTACTTCGCCTTTTGGAGTAAAAACAAATACCTCGTCAGTAAAAAGATCGAGTTTGAGGGTGTCCATGAACTCTTTTGAATCTTTTGACGCCATAAGCCAGTCCAGCAAGCGGCGGATCCAGCTGATCTTGTTTTCTATCTTAACATCCCTTACACCGCCTTCTTTATAGTACCAGTGCGCGGCTATGCCGTATTCGGCGTCCTGATGCATTTCATTAGTCCTTATCTGAATCTCCAGCGGTTCTCCGTTTGGACCAATTACATTGGTATGAAGGGATCTGTACATGTTTGATTTTGGCATCGCGATGTAATCGTCAAATTGGCCGGGAATAGGTTTGAAAAGCGAGTGAATGATGCCGAGTATCGTGTAGCAGTCCTCAACACTTTCGGTCAGTATCCTTACAGCGATTATGTCGTAGATCTCGTCAAAGGACTTTCCGGAGCGGGTTATCTTCTGGAAAATGCTGTAGAAATGTTTGGCGCGCCCTGTAATTGACGCTTGTACTTTAAGTTCTTTAAGCTTCTCCTCTATTATATTCTTTACTTCTTGAACTAGAAGTTCCCGCTCATTTCTTCTTTTCGCCACCATCTCGGAAATCTCAGAATATTCATTCGGATACAGGTATTTCATTGAGAGGTCTTCAAGCTCCCACCTGATGCTGCCCATGCCGAGCCTGTGAGCGAGCGGAGCGAAGATATCAAGCGTTTCCCGGGCATTCTCTTTTATCTTGTCTTCCGGAAGATACTGCAGCGTCCTCATATTATGCAGGCGGTCAGCGAGTTTGATGATGATAACCCTGATGTCTTTTGACATAGCCAGGAATATCTTCTTGAAGTTGTCGGCCTGGCGTATTTCCTTGTCAGGCTTTACCTTAAAAGAAAGTTTTGTGACGCCCTCAACAAGCAGAGCAACCTGCTCCCCCGCTTCTTCCCTAATCTCATCAAAAGAGAGGCTGGAATCTTCAAGGACATCATGAAGCAGTCCGGCACAGACAGTGTCGCTGTCCATCTTGAGTCCCGCCAGTATCGCAGCAACCGAATAGGCATGCGTGAAATAGGGTTCACCGGACCGGCGTTTTTGGCCGGCATGCGCAAGATCCGCCAGATCAAAACATTTTTTCAGTTTGACCGTGTCAAGTTCAGGTTCATAGGCACTGAGAAGAGTTATGAGTTCCTTTAGCTGTTCCATTCCTTCCTAAAAAAAAAGGGCCCGGGTGCCCGGGCCCTTGAGTTTACTTCTTTGCCGGAATATTCTTTGAATGATTTTTTTCATACTCATAAAGTATCGGACTTGCCACGAACCATGAGGAATACGTACCCAGTATTACTCCGAACAGCAACACCTCGGAGAACTTATGCAGGACTTCACCTCCGAACAGGTACAGAGAAAGCGCGGCAATGAGAACAGTTACGCTGGTCATGATTGTACGGCTAAGGACTTCATTGACGCTGGCGTTTATTATGGTTCCGAAATTATCCCTCGCGCGCAGTTTAACATTGTCTCTAATCCTGTCAAAAACAACGACCGTGTCGGTCAGAGAGTAACCGGCAATAGTAAGAATAGCTGTCATTATGAGAATATTAAACTCGATATTCATGACATAGACAAAACCAACCAGAGCAAGAATATCATGAAGCGTTGCGACTGCGGCTGAAACGCCAAAGAGCCCTCGGCCCGCGATCTTTGAGTCAAACCTGATAAGGATATAACAGGTTATAGCAAATATAGAGAGTATCACGGCGAAGATCGCCTGTCCTGTAAGTTTCTTGCTGATTGCGGGACTTATATCCTCGGTTGAATCCCTGGTGAAAACTCGTTTCGCAGGAAGGTCGCGGTCGAGCAGAGCCTGAACTTTTGCCTGCAGTTCATCTATCTTGGCGCCGGGCCTCTTTATCTTTAATTCAACCAAATCACCTTTGTTTTCTGATGAAGTTACCGCCAAGCTCTTATCAACCAGGCTCTTAACTCTTGAAGCATCAACTTTATTTTCGAATTTTAAGGTAAAAACCACATCCGCTTTTAATTGTTCTGCGCTTTTAACGGTGTATTGCGGCTTAGGCGGGTAGGCTTCTGCGATCATCCTCTCTATTTCGGAGCCAATCTCCCCGGTTATTACTTTGTTCTTCTTCAGCCTTATTCTGACTCTGTTCATACGCGCGGCACTTTCACCGGAGAAGGTCTGTATGCCGGCATCCGTAAGTCCGTTTGCGTCAAGTATCTGTCTGATCCGGGCGGTGTCAAATTTATCCTCAAAATTCAGCGTGACAACAGTTCCTCCCGAGAAATCTATTCCGAGTTTTGCGGTGCCGCGCACAATGCTTACTATCCCTGCAATGCCGGCAATCACCATAATTGCCGACATTATGTAGCCGAAGAATCTCAGCTTTATGAAGTTAACGTTTGGATTCTTGAATATCTGTATCATCTATCCTCCTAAATGCTCAGGCTTTCTGTTTCACCCCTCGAAAGCCTCCAATCAAATATTACTTTTGTTACTATCAGCGCGGTAAAGAGACTGATGATAACGCCCAGGCTCAGCGTAACCGCAAAACCCTTGACCGGCCCTGTGCCAAAGACGAAAAGAATGGCCGCCGTAATAAGCGTCGTGACATGAGAGTCAAATATGGTCCAGAACGCTTTTTTATAGCCCTGGTCAACGGCCGTCATCACGGTCTTCCCCGCTCTCAATTCTTCTCTGACCCTCTCGAATATAAGGACGTTAGAATCAACAGACATACCCATTGTCAGGATAACGCCGGCTATTCCCGGCATAGTAAAGGTCGCCCCCAGCATGGCCATCGCGCCGACAAGGTAGAGCAGGTTGCAGAGCAGTCCGACATCCGCTATCAATCCGGATTTTTTATAATAAACTGCCATAAGAAGCATTATCGCGAGAATACCTATAAGGCCTGCAAGCATTCCGCTCTTAATGGAGTCCTGACCGAGAGTCGGGCCAACAATGTTCTCATGAATTTGTATTAGAGGCGCGGGCAGGCTGCCGGAACGAAGAACTATTGCAAGATCATTCGCTTCCTTAATCCCGAAATTTCCCGAGATAACAGCTTTTCCGTTTGGTATTCTGTCTTTTACTACCGGCGCGGAATAGACCTTATCATCCAGCACTATGGCAATTTTCTTGCCTATATTGTCGCCGGTTATCTTGCCGAATGTGCTGGCGCCTTCCTTATTAAAATCAATACTGACGTGTACCTCGTTCCCGAGCGCCCCAAGCCCTGATTCCGCCCTGGCGTTGTTAAGGGAATCGCCGGTCAGAAGCGCTTCCTTCTTTAACAGCAACTGCGAGCCGTCATGTTTCATTTCAAGCATTTCGCAATCCGCAGGTATGTTGCCTTCAAAAGCCTGCTCCTTAAGTTTCTTGTCTTCTACAACCAGTTTGAACTGCAGTTGAGCAGTTTTGCCGAGTATTTGCTTGGCTTCTTCCGGATCTTTTGCTCCGGGGAGCTCGACTACAATACTCTTTTCTCCCTCTCTCTGTATGTAAGGCTCGGCAATGCCTAAACCATCTACCCTGTTCCTGAGGATATCTATTGCTTTATCGATCGCTTCCGAAGTGTTCGTTCCCGGGGTAAGTTTTGACTCGTCAAGCGTGTACTCAAGATGAATCCCGCCCCGAAGATCCAGCCCCAACTTTATTTTGGAGTTCTTCTGGTCCTGCTGAAAGGGCATTACAAATTCAGTGCCTTTAAAAAAGATGGTGTAAAGCGACCCAAAGAACACTGCCATAATCAGCAGTACCACAAAACTGTTGCGATGCATATTGCCTCCATAATGCCTGTTAAACAGGCATGTGTTTTACTTTGGCTGCGCGGGAAGAGCGGCAGCGCCTTCTTTCTTGACGCCAACCACATAGGCCTTCGCCACTTCAACTTTGGTATTCTCGTCTATTCTGATGACCACAATATTTTCCGCATCAGAAATACCGACTACCACGCCCCATATTCCGCCTGAAGTGATAACCCTGTCGCCTTTCTTCAGGCTTGAAAGCATATTTGCGTGTTCCTTCTGCTGTTTCATCTGCGGCCTGATCAGGAAGAAGTACATAATCACAAACATCGCAACAACCATTATCAGGGGCATAAATGTTGAAGGACCTGAACCCGGAGCCACAGCTGCCTCTCCTACCACAGTTTCCAATATTTTGATCATTTTAATTCCTCCCTTGCTTGCATAATTTTCAGGCTTTAAGCCTTCTTATTGTTTGCGCCATATCCTCGTTCTTGAATATTGCCGATCCCGCTACCAGCACATCGGCTCCAGCTTCCCGCAAGGCTGCGGCGTTCTTCTCGTTTATCCCGCCGTCTACTTCTATCAACGCTTTAGAACCGCTTGCAGAGATCCTTCGTTTAAGTTCCTTCACTTTTCCAATCGTGCTTTCCATGAAAACCTGACCGCCAAAACCCGGGTTAACCGACATTACAAGCACAAGCTGAAAATCATTAAGAAAACCTGATATTTTATTGAGCGGCGTATCAGGATTTATGGAAACACCCGCGCCGGCTCCTAAACTTTTTATTTTCGCCGCAATTGCCGGAAGGGATCCGGCAGTTTCCGCATGAATCGTGATATTATCCGCCCCTGCGTCCCTGAAAGTTTTCAGGTGTTTTTCAGGATTAACAATCATCAAGTGCACGTCCAAATATTTCTTCGTAACGGGGCGTATCGCCGCGACCAATCCCGGCCCGAAGCTTATATTGGGCACAAAAACACCGTCCATTATGTCCACGTGAAGCCAGTCCGCTCCGGCTCCCTCAAGCCGGCGAATTTCAGCCTCCAGGTTCAGGTAATCAGCCGCGAGCAGGGAAGGAGCTATTTTAATCATATTTTTCTTCCCTATTCAACTCATAATTAAGATATATTCTGACCAATGCGGCGCCGTTCAGCTTCAGCGGCTTCTCTATAACAGAACCACTCTTTAATATTTCATCGTAAATATCCCTTAGACCGTCGTTATCCATAACGCTGACCCTTACGCGCTTTTCAAGCAACCCTCCGCTTGGAACCTTAAATTTGAAAGTCGCCCTGTGGTAGCGGTTAGCGCCCGGTTTCCCGTTAACGGTGAGGACAATCATCTCGCCGGGTTTTACTTCAACTCCAGGCAAAGGGTTCTGTCTTAAAACACATTCTTTACCGGCAGAAGCATCTTCTTTGTAAAGTATTTTCAAGGTTAGAAGTTTTTCAGCGAAGAGAACTTTCCTTGCTGCCGCCAGCTGGCAACCTGCGAGGTCCGGCATAATAAAGTTCTTTTCGTGCTCACCAAGACTAAACGTTACTTCCACCGGTGTATTTTTCTTAACCTCAAGATTTGGCAGAGGATTCTGCGCAATCACAATGCTCTTTGGCGAGCCTTTAGAGGATAACTGCGACTGCAAGCTTATCATTTTTAAGCCGGATTGCGAAAGAAGTATCCCTGCCTGCCTGAAGTTTTGCCCTTTGAGATCGGGCACGACAACCATTTTAAGCCCGCTTGAGACGGTTACAAATATGCGACGGCCCTTCTTTACGCATTTTCCGGGAAGCGGCTCCTGCGCCGTAACTGTTCCCTCCTCAAGATTTTCGTCGTAAATTCGCACTTTTTCCACAAGAGTGAGACCATTGTCGGAACAGGTTCTTCTTGCGTTCGCCAACATCCGGCCTCTAACTTCCGGAACGGTAACCTCTTTTCCGCGGATTAAAGAAACCATGGAGAAGTAAATTGTCACGAGCACGATGCACGTGAAAATAATTATTTTCAGTATTTTAGAGCTCAAACCATGCCTCCTGCGAGCTGGCCGCAGGCCGCGTTTATGTCCGCTCCCATTTCTCTGCGAACTGAACAAATCACACCTTCCTTTTCCAGAGTCTCACGCCATAAATCTATGGTTTTCTGGCTGCTTGCGGAAAACTCCTTTATGTTAACCCGGTTATAAGGTATAAGGTTGACCTTGCAGTCTATTTTAAGATCACTGATGATATAAATAAGTTCCTTTAGGTCGTCTTCCCTGTCATTCACGCTCTTAATCATGACATACTCAAAAGTTACAGGATCCGGATTGAAAGCAAAATACTTCGCGCATGCCGTAAAGAGTTTTTCGAGCCTGTATTTCTTGTTGACCGGGACGAGCATGTCCCTGACCCTGTCATTAACAGCGTGGAGCGAAACGGACAGGTTAAACCGCAGGCCATCCCGTATCATATTTTCGATGCCCGGGACCACACCGCAGGTTGAGACGGTTATGCGCCGCGCGGATATCCCAAACGCTTTTTTCTCCGTCAGCACTCCGGCCGCCTTCTTGAAATTGTCGTAGTTTGCGAGCGGCTCTCCCATACCCATAAAAACTACGTTAAACTTTCCGCTATATTCTCCGCTGTCCATATCCGGCAGGGCCGCGAAGACCTGCCCGGTGATTTCAGCCGCACTAAGGTTTCTTTTAAACCCCATGCTCCCTGTCGCGCACATGGCGCAGCCGTAGGCGCAGCCGGCCTGCGAAGAAAGACAGATAGTGTGCCTGTCAATATGCTTCATAAGCACCGACTCAACGAGGATTCCATCGGAGCACTTCAGCAGGTATTTTATTGTGTCCTTAGACGCAGAGACCAACTTTTGTTCTACTCTTGGCTTTTCCATTACAAAATACTTATTCAACAATTCCCGCAGGGAAAGAGGAAGATTGCTCATGACATCAAATGACCCGGCGTGTTTAATGTAAATCCACTCCATTATTTGAGACGCATTGAACTTTTTGGCTGACATACCTGTCATTTCTTTCTCCAGCTCGGCCTTTGAAAGTTCAAGAATATTCTTCATTATTCCCCTTGTCTGCGCAAAACTCAATTATCCGTAAATCAGATCTAGTGCTTAAAATGCCTTATATTCGTAAACACCATTGAGATGCCGGCTTTATCAGCCGCTTCTATTACTTCCTTGTCGCTTATGGAACCGCCTGTCTGAATTATGGCTGAAATTCCGGCGTTGCCGGCTGCTTCCACGCCGTCGGGTTTCGGAAAAAGAGCGTCAGAAACAAGCACGGCTCCTTTCGCTTTTGAGCCGGCCTGTTCGGCGGCTATTTTTACCGAACCTACGCGGTTCATCTGGCCGGCACCCACGCCAAGAGTTACTCCGCCCTTTACTATTACTATTGCATTTGATTTTACATGCTTGCAAACCTTCCAGCCAAAGAGCATGTCATTTTGCTCCTCCGCAGAAGGCGGTTTTTTGGTTACCACTTTAAGGTCAGCGCTGTCGATCTCTTTTAAGTCCCTCTCCTGCACAAGCAATCCGCCCACTACTTTTCGCAAATCGTAGTCGGTGTCTCTGGCTTTGGTCTTCCCCAACCCGTCAATCGTGAGGAGCCTGATATTTTTCTTAAGCTCAAAGGTTTCGATTGCCGCTTTTTCAAACTCAGGAGCAACAACAACTTCAATGAATTTAGCGGACAGATAATCGGCTATTTTTTTTGTGACTTTCCGGTTTAGCGCAATGATTCCGCCAAAAGCAGAGAGCGGATCTGCCTCGTAGGCCTTTAAGAAAGCCACATCGATATCTTTTCCGACTGCAACACCGCAGGGATTTGTATGTTTGATAATCGCGCACGCAGGCTCTGCGAATTCCTTAACGAGTTCAACCGCGGCGTTAGTATCCATGATATTGTTGTAGGAAAGCTCTTTGCCGTGGAGCTGTTTTGCTTTTGAAACAGAAGGTTCCTTTGAATGCGGGTCTGTATAGAAGCTGGCTTTCTGGTGAGGGTTCTCTCCGTACCTCAATCCCTGCGATTTCTTGAAAGAACAATTGAACATTACCGGCATATCTTCTTTAGTAACCTGCTTGCTGAAGTAATTATATATGGCCATGTCGTACTCGTAAGTCTGTTTGAAGACCTCTATCATCATACGATCCCGTGTTTCCTGGCCGATAAAACCATCAGTCTTTTCCAGCTCCGCGATTATTAGCGGATAAGAAGCCGGGTTTACAACAACGCATACTCCGTGAAAGTTCTTGGCAGCAGACCGTATCATGGAAGGCCCGCCGATGTCTATGTTCTCTATGGCGTCCTCGAACTTGCAGTCCGGATTTGATATTGTTTTCTCGAAAGGATACAAGTTCACTATTACAATATCTATAGGAGTGATACCGTGCGTTGCTATGGTATCCATATGCTCCTTATTGGTCCTTACCGCCAGCAGGCCGCCGTGGATCTTAGGATGCAGTGTCTTTACTCTGCCGTCCAGCATCTCCGGAAAACCTGTTACTTCTGAAATATCCATAACAGGTATGCCGGCGTCTTTCAGTGTTTTAGACGTGCCTCCGGTAGAGATGATTTCAACCTTGTGTTTTCTAAGATCACGTGCAAGTTCTACTATGCCGGTCTTATCCGATACGCTGATCAAAGCCCTTTTAATTTTTACAAGGTGCGGATTATGGCTCATGCCCTCTCCTTTCTTACTTGCATGATTTGCTATACTACTTGACTCTTACTTTCCTGCCTAAAATTTCCAGTCTTCCTTCCAAGAAAAGTTTTATGGCCTGCGGATACGCCAAATGCTCCTGTTCAAGAACGCGCTTACCCAGAGTTTCTTCAGTGTCCCCTTCTAATACTTTCACGGCACTTTGGAGTATAATCGGGCCGGAGTCCATTTGTTCGTCAATGAAATGCACGGTGCAGCCGGACACTTTAGCCCCATACCTGAGTGCATCACGGTGAGCATGAGCGCCGGGGAATGCCGGCAAGAGAGCAGGGTGAATATTCATGATTTTACCCGGATATTTCCTGACGAACCACCCGGTAACCAGTCTCATGTATCCGGCAAAACAGACCAACCCGCAGCCTTCTGAATCTATGAGCGCCGCGCAGGCCTTTTCGTGATCTTCCCTGCCGCTGAAAGATTTGACGTCAACAAACTCGGCTCTAATGCCATTCTTTCTCGCACGTTCAAGTCCGAAGGCTTCTTTTTGGTCGCTTATTACGATTCTGACAACTGCCTCAAGACTGCCGCAAGCGCAGGCGTCAATTATGCTTTGCAGGTTTGATCCGCTTCCGGAAACCAATACGGCTATTTTTAACTTTGACATGCGCCTTCCGGTCAAATATTTTTTTACCTTAAAAAAACCGCCCGTTGAAGATTCTTCAACGGGGCTCAACCGCACACCTTGATTCGTTTCACGCGCCTATTGCTGAGCGGAATTTAACCTGCCTTACCGGATCCCGCGGCTTCAGCCGTGATTTCCAGAAACTTGCCCATGTTTCTAAATTTATTGTAACGCCTTTCTACAAGATCATGCATTTCCAGCGGTTTAAGTTCCGCGAGATTCCTGCTGAGGGCGGCTCGAATCTCTGCCGCTATTTTGTCGTAATTCCTGTGAGCTCCGCCGGAGGGCTCTTTAATTATCTCATCAATAACACCAAGTTCAAGAAGGTCATGAGCCGTCATTTTTATCACATCCGCCGCGTTTGAGGCCTTGCTTGAATCTTTCCAAAGTATTGCCGCGCAGCCTTCCGGAGAAATAACCGAGTAAACCGCATTCTCAAGCATCAGCACTTTATCGCCCACGCCTATGCCGATTGCGCCTCCGCTTCCGCCCTCGCCGTGCACGACAATGATAATCTGGGTTTCCGCAGTACTCCAATCCCTGAGATTTTTGGCAATAGCTTCTGCCTGCCCTCTTTCTTCCGCGCCAAGCCCGGGATACGCTCCCGCTGTATCTACAAATGATATTACCGGCCAACCGAACTTTGCCGCCATATTGACCAGGCGCAGAGCTTTACGGTAACCTTCAGGGTTCGGCATTCCAAAATTGCGATGAATGCTGTCTTTTGTGTCTTTGCCTTTCTGTGTGCCGAGAACCATAACGGTGTGGCCTTCAAAAACCGCCGGGCCGCCCACTATGGCAGGATCGTCCTTAAAAAGACGGTCCCCTGAAAGCGGAGTGAAGTCCTCAAAGATTCTCGATATGTAGTCCAGTGTTCTGGGCCGTTGCATGTGCCTGGCAACCTGCTGCCTTTGCCAGGGAGTGAGTTTTTCATATATCTCTTTGCGCATTTTTTCCGCTTTGATCTCCAGCTTCTTGATCTCATCGGAAAAATCTATGGCTTTGCTCTCAGTCATCTTCTTAAGCTCTTCGATTTTCTTTTCAAGCTCAATTATTGATTTATCAAAATCCAGTCGATCCACAAAACCTCCAAAACCAGATAAACCGCCTTAAATCCTTTCGCTTAGAAATAGTTAACGTAATCAATGCGCAGGTTTCTCGCATACTCAGACTGGCTCTTGGTCAAACCCTTGAAATCAAATTCTATCCTTATCTCAGGCGCAAAAGCAAACCTTATGCCTACATTCAGGCTTCTGTTGTTTTGGATAATATCGTTAATTTCCCCAAGAAAAGCAAAATCCTGGCTGGGCATCCAAATAACACCCGCAAAAACGCCGAAATTATCATTGAAAACGAAATTCGTAAATACGTTATGGTTGTTAACTCCGCCGGAACAAATAATGCCCGGCATAATAGTTTTGCTTGCTGCCGCGTAAATTCCCATCGGGAAAGTCGTCATCCCTATCGTCTGAGGCTCATAACCGAAGGCTATTGACGGGAAGGCTATGCTTTCATCTATTATCCTGACTTTTGCCAGAACCTTGGGCTCCCTTCCGTCGACATTCCCCTGGCCTATAGCGTTTTGCAAATCAAATGAAGCGCCTATCATGAAAACATTTGCAAAACCAACCCAGGCTCTTGTATTAAGGCCGCCTCCCTCGTAAAACCGCATGTGGAAGTTGTACATTCCCCTAAGGAGCGTATTTGTGGTTGGGGTGTCAATAATGTCCAGATTAGGAGAGTTCTGAACCGATTCCGCGCGGGCAACAGTCATTGCCGCACAAACCAGAATCATAGCCATCATAGTCTTTTTCATTATACCCCCCTGTAATAATGTCATTTATACAAATATTCTCACAGCCAAAGCCTGTATCTTTATTCAATTATAACAAATCGGGCGGGCGGGTGTCTACCCGTTTTTTCATTGTTTTTGCTGGCCTTTTAGTGCTTTTTAATGTTTTGCAAGCCTGTTAATTATGCTTGAGACATAGCCTGCGCCGAAACCGTTATCAATGTTAACCGTTACGACATTTGAAGCGCAGGAATTAAGCATTGCCAGCAATGCTGATAGTCCGCCAAAACTGGCTCCGTATCCCACGCTGGTGGGCACTGCGATGACCGGCTTATTCACGAGCCCGCCGACTACGCTCGGCAGCGCTCCTTCCATTCCCGCTACAGCCACGATTACGTTTGCCTCCCGCAGCTTTTCATATCGTCCGAGCAGACGGTGTATTCCCGCGACGCCGACATCAAAGATTCTTTCTACCTTGCTTCCGGTTATTTCAGCGGTAACCGCCGCCTCTTCAGCCACAGGTATATCCGAGGTACCGGCTGTAACAACAACTACAAGCCCTTCAGCCGCTATTCTGACGCCGCTCTTTTTGACAACTATGGTTCTACCCATTTCATTATATTCCGCGTCTTTGAAATACTTCCTTACGGCCTTAAGCGTTTCCCTGTCTGCTCTGGTAGCCAGACAGTAGCCGGAATTTTTTACAATTTCTTTTATTATACCTGCCGACTGCGAGGGAGTTTTTCCTTTGCAGAATACTACTTCGGGGAAACCCGATCTTAAATCTCTCTGGGTGTCAACATTCGCATACTGCATGGCTTTGGACGGAAAACCTTCAAGTCTTTTCAAAGCAGCTTCGATCCCGGTATGGCCTGATTTCACTCCCTCGAGAAGCTTTTTTAGCTCATTTTCTTTCATTGTAACTCCCTTTGCCGCGTTTTAGGCGTTATTCTCTTCCATCTCCTTCATTATACCGCCGAACTGCGCCAGTGCCTCCATTGTATTTATCTTATCTCTGATATTTTTTAGACCGCGGCAACCTTTCAAATAGTAGTGCAGCTGCTTTCTGAACTCTCTGAGTCCCCGTTTCTCCCCTTTATATTTCGAGATCAAATCGGCGTGCCTGCGTATGAGCGGAGCCCTGGCTAAGAAATTCTTTTTAGTCTCCTCTTTTCCCTGAAGATACTCTATTATTTCGCCGAAAACCCAGGGATTGCCCATGCACGCGCGCCCAATCATTAAGGCATCGCAACCTGTTTCCTTAAACATTCTCTCGGCATCCCTGCCGTTCTTCACATCACCGCTTCCTATAACCGGTATCTTGACGCTCTTCTTAACTTTCTCTATGACCGTCCAATCCGCCGAGCCCGAGAAAAGCTGGGTCTTAAATCTCGGATGCAGGGCAAGCGCGGCAACTCCGCAATTTTCCGCCGCTTTGGCAACTTCGACTGCGTTCATATTGGCGCTGTCCCAACCTGAACGGATCTTTATGGTTATCGGAACTTTGGACGCCTTTTTCATAACGCGCATTATTTTTTCAAGATGAAGCAGGTCTTTCAGCAGAAAAGCCCCGGAGTTCGACTTGAGCACTTTGTTTACAGAACACCCGCAGTTGAAATCTATTATATCGGCCTTATCATTTATCATCTGGACCGCGCGTTCAATGCTATCAAGCTTATACCCGAAAAGCTGCAGAGCTACCGGCCGTTCTTCCGGCTCAACCATTGTATATCTCATTGTTTTGTTGCCGCTTCTGATAAGGCCCTCAACGCTGATCATCTCTGAGTATACAAGACCAACCCCCATATCTTTGACCAGCAGTCGAAAGGGTATATCTGATATTCCGGCCATAGGCGCCAGAAAAATATTATTTGAGAGGAGAACGTCTCCTATTTTAACCTGCTTTAGCATTTTTTCCATGTTCTCCGGGTCCTAAATGAAACTCTGCGGCCTGAAGGCCGGAGTTTCTCTTTATAGGTGTGTTAATATTATTCATGCCGGATTTCCGCCGGAGGCGGATCCGCCTTTGGCGGACATCCCTCTTCGCCATGAATGGTGA
>Ga0114951_10003999_pt1 | contig 14745 bp, 15 predicted proteins | sample AM7aDNAmetaG_FD_88677 | JGI IMG/M metagenome (GOLD analysis project Ga0114951, IMG submission 88677) | Freshwater microbial communities from Finland to study Microbial Dark Matter (Phase II) - AM7a DNA metaG | ecosystem: Environmental > Aquatic > Freshwater > Lake | place: Finland: Lake Alinen...
AGTGGACCGGGCGGGATTTGAACCCGCGGCTTCCGCGTTGCGAACGCGGCGATCATACCGAACTGATCTACCGGCCCCCTTTTCTGGAAAAACACTACAGCGAGGGCATTTAGAGCTTTCGGTGGCTGTAACGTTGAATTGTTTGGGCATATTTGGCTCCTAATAGAGGTTCATTGCAGAAACGATCGAGGGGTAGGCAAACCTCTAAAGGGGTAGGTCGATATTGGGAGTTCTTCCCGCCATTGCATTGTCAAAAAATCGGCTTAATAGAGGTGAAGGGATGTCGCAGAGAGCAACAAGCTCCATACGTTTCTATTTTACATTGCCACTTTACTTTTATATAGTCTTTGAGCGTATTTTCCATTACGGTAATGACTTTGACTGCCCCACCTGAAGCTGACCAAAACCTTGGCTTATCGACGAATTATTCTCCGCTTGAACTCGAATGTGAAATGCGTGAATTCTGGATAAAAAACAACATCCGCAACAAACTCGAGCAACTGGAAAAAACCGCCAAAGGCAACTTAGGCTACGTTGAAGGTCCGCCAACGCTAAACGGCATTCCCCACATCGGCCATGCACGCGGACGAATAATGAAGGATATTCGTTACCGCTGGAAAACCATGGAAGGCTATTATATGCCGTTTTGGGCAGGATGGGACTGTCAGGGTTTGCCCGTGGAACTCGAAGTTGAGAAGCTTCTGGGCGTACGCAACAAACGGGAATCCATCGAGAAATTCGGCATGGAACGCTTCATCGAAGAATGCAAAAAAGCCATCATGCGCTACCACCAAATGTGGCTTGACGCAGACAGCCGACTTGGCATAGCGATTAACCAGGATAAAGCGTACTGGACCTACAAAGACAGCTACATTGAACGCGAATGGTTCTATCTTAAACGCGCCTGGGAACAAAACCTGCTCGAAGAAGGACACTACGTCGTCGCTTACTGCCCCGGATGCCAAACCAGCCTTAGCAGCGCCGAAGTCGGGTACGAAGGCAGCTACAAAGAAGTTGAAGACCCATCGGTGTACTTCAAATTCAAAGTCACAGGAACAGAAAACGAGTTCTTCCTTGTTTGGACCACCATGCCCTACACCATAATCACAGACACCATGCTTGCCGTGCAGCCCAAGGCCGAATACGTCAAAGTGAAAGTTGGCGGCGAAGTCTGGATAATGATGCAACAACGCGTCGAACCAGTCATGGCAGAACTTGAAATCAAAGATTACCAAATCACAGAATCCATGACGGGCAAAAGCTTGGAAGGAACAGCCTACGATTACCCCTTAAAAGACATCATACCCAAGCAGGCGGAACTGGAAACCAAGCATCCGCTCGTCCACAAAGTCATAGCCGAAGACTTCGTCGATGTAGAGACAGCCTCGGGAATTGTACATCTGTCGCCTGGCAACGGCGAAGACGATTTCTGGGCAGCCTACCGCAGGGGAGTACCCATCTTTGTCCCGTTCGATGACGAAGTCAAATTCACCAACGACGCAGGCATCTTCACAGGCGTTTTCGCACGCGATGCAGACATGCTGGTTGTTGAGGAACTGCGTAACCATAACGCATTTGTCAAAGTCAAAAAAATCAAACATGAATACCCCACTTGCTGGCGCAGTCACCACAAACTGGTTTGGCTGGCGCGAAAAGAATACTTTTTGCGAACCGACAAACTTAACAGTAAAGTGCTTGAGGCAGCGGAGAAAGTTGAGTATTTCTATGATGAACCCAAAAACCGCTTCTTAGGCTTTCTTAAAGAGGGCAAGCCATGGTGCATCAGCCGCGAACGCATCTGGGGCACACCACTTCCGATGTGGAAATGCGAAAAATGCGCCAGCAAACGCTTAATCGGAAGCAAAAAAGAACTTCTTGAAAGCGCCCAAGAAGCAATTCCCGAAAACTTTGAGCTCCACAAGCCCTGGGTTGACCGAATCACCCTGAAATGCGAGAAATGCGGCGGAACCATGCGCCGTGAAGACTTCGTTTTGGATACCTGGCACAACAGCGGCGCTTCGCCCTTTGCGCGTTTCACTGATGAAGAATTCGAAAAGTTTGTTCCCACCGCCTTCTTAACGGAAGGTATCGACCAAACCCGAGGCTGGGCAAACTCGCTGCTCTTGGAATACGTTATCTTAACTGGAAAACCCGAGGCGCCCTACAAAGCATTTCTGTTTCAGGGTTTAACTCAGGATTCAAAGGGCAGAAAAATGAGCAAGAGCCTTGGCAATGTCGTTGAAACCAATAAACTCCTCGAGAAGAGCAGCGCTGACCTGTGCCGTTTCTACATGATACGCAAATGCTCACCCATCGACTTCATGAGCTTCGATTTGGCGGAAATAAGCCGCAGACCCTACCAAGTCCTCTCAACACTCTACCACCTGAGCCGATTTTTCCTGCAGAACGCCGTGTTCGATGAGTTTGACCCAAAAAAGTACACTCTGGAGTGGGCTTTCAAAGCGGGTAAACTGCAACCCGCTGACTTGTGGCTGCTCTCGAAGCTTCAAGATAAAATTGGGGAATACACCCAGAAACTCGAGCGCAGCGAATTCAACACAGCCGTCGCGGTCCTCGATGACTTCGTCATTGAAACTTTAAGCCGCCTATATGTCCCGATGATTCGCAAGGAACTCTGGACCGATGAACCTGAAACCTTCGAGCGCCGCCAAACCATCTACGCACTGCTCCACCACACATTAAAGACGGTGACGCTGCTGTTCAACCCAATCACGCCATACATAAGCGAAGCCCTCTACCAGAAAGTCTACCGAAAACTTGAAGCAGACCTGCCTGAATCCGTCAATTTAGCAGCGTGGCCAACTCCAAACCAGAAAATGACCGATAAAGCCTTGGAAGAAGACTTTGATATTCTGCTAAAAGTTGTTTCAATATCCTTTGCTGCGCGTCAACAGGGCAAACTGAAACGGCGCTGGCCGCTGGCAAAAACAATCGTGGTGGCACCCGAAAAAACCCTTTGCGCCCTAAAAAGCCTTGAATCACTGCTGCTGGAGCAAACAAACGTTAAAGCAGTCGAATACGCGCAGTCCGTTCCAGATTACATCAGCGGCGAAAACTGGGTTTCCAGCCAAGAAGACACAATAACCGTTTTCCTGAGCGGGCAACGCGACGATAAACTCTTGGGCGAAGGCATCATGCGGGATTTAGCCCGCCGCGTGCAGGCGCTGCGTAAAGATATGGGGTTTGTGCCCACGGAAACTTTGGAGTCCGTCCACATCGCCGAGTTAGACGCAGAAAGCATGACTCTTCTGGAGCCTTTCTTAACGGAGATGGCTGGACTAGTTAGATCCAGAAAAATCTACCTTCACACCTCATGCAGCGAAGTTGAAGCCAAATGGCACGAGTCGGAGCTGGACGGCAAAAAAATCCACATAAACATCCACTGAGGCAACAAGATGGCGCAAGAAACCCACAGCAACCGACACTACAAATGCCCAAACTGCGCATGCATCTTCCTCACACAGGCAGACCTACAAAAACACATGACCGTGTTTGGAACCTCAAAAGAGCAGCATGAATTCAGCTACAAGAAAACCCATGGCAGAATGGAACACGGCTACGGCGAAGAATAACTGCGTTTTTATCTTTATGTGGGCGTAGCGGTTTTATGGCTGCCGCATAAAGGCATGTGTCTTGGGCTCGGTTTTGCTGCAGCAACGTTTTTCTGCCCCTGTTTCGATGTGAGATGACTAATTTCTTTCACCTGCGATACATAGAGCTATGTTGGGTTTGGTTGGTTGTGGTTGTGAGTACATGTTAAATAAGAATAACTGGACATAATAATCACACCTTTTGACCCCAAATCTCTTTTCCCTTCCCAGTTCAACACGCTGCCTGCTAACTTATATCTAAAACCACCCTTACAATAAGCCCAGTGGTTGCATGGGTAAGCTTCGGTTAGCCGTCTTTAACACTCAGCCGCCTCACCTGTACTTCGGCGGCGTTGAGCGGCGCATAATTGAAACCGCTAAGCGGCTGCAAACCCAGGCGGACGTCACTGTTTACAGCGGTACCAAAGCGGGCTTCAAAGCTCCCGCCGCCGTCGACGATGTGAACATTGCTCCATGCTACTCGACGGACAGAATCTTTCCCTTGGATAACTGGTTTTTCAACCGAAGCCTCACCAAAAAAGCAGGTACCATCGACGCCGATGTCTATGAGGCCCATACGGTAAGCGGCTACGGATTCCCTAAAAAGCTAAAGCAATTGGGCATCGACAAGCCGTTCGTACATACCATTCACGGCGTCCTCGCAGACGAATACGAGCAGGCAAAGCAAAACGGTTACCCATCGTTCAGGGGCAGAGTTGCAAACTATTTTATGGACAGGCTTGCCAAATTGGAAGAGCAAACCGCACATGACGCAACGTTAATCGTTACTATAAGCAAGTACTCGCTTGAAAAAATCCAGACACACTACGGAATCGACAAAAGCAAGGTCCGCATCGTTCCAAACGGCGTTGACACAGAAAAGTTCAAGCCAACCCAAAACCAGCAGGCGGCGAGGCAGCAGTTCAGGTTGGGCAGTGAACCATGTGTGCTCTTTGTCGGCAGTTTGATTCCGCGTAAAGGATTGGGTTTTCTTGTTGAGGCAGCCAAAAAAATAGTGAAGCAAAACGTCGACACAAAATTCCTCATCGTCGGCGAAGGCCCATTGAAAACCCAGTTGATCAGTTCTCTTGAAGCAGCAAACCTCTTGGGCAACTTCAGGTTCCTTGGAAACGTCGAAGACGAGATGCTGCCGACTGTGTACAACTGCGCGGACGTGTTTGTTTTGCCATCCATTCAGGAGGGACAAGGAATCGTGATGCTTGAAGCGCAGGCGTCGGGTAAACCAGTCGTTGCCTTCGACGTGGGCGGAGTCAACGAGGCTGCACGAAACGACGAAACGGGACTGCTAGTCGAAAGAGGAAACACCGATGAGCTAGCAAATGCACTTTTGAAGCTTCTGGGAGATTCGTCTTTGCGTTTGCGTATGGGAAGTAATGGACGCAGGTACGTTGCAGAAAACTACACTTGGGATATTTGCGCTCGAAAAATGCTCTCGGTTTACCGTGAAGCGTTAGGGCAATGAGATGTTGACGGATTTCGCCAACCGCTCAAGGTCGTAGTCGCTCATCCACTCCGTCCTGAGATAGCATAGGATTCGCTCTTCGGATAGACCGATTCTCCTAGCTTCCTGAACACAGTAGCGGTACGCTTCTATCTCTGTTGGACGCTCGACGTAGTCGTAGCGGGGGTCAAAGAGTTCTTTGCCCTCCATGAACTGCCTGACATGGCATAACTCATGGATTAGGTCGAGGTAGATGTCGGTTTTGTCGCCTGTGTTCAGGTAGCCTTTGCTTATGACTAGGTGCCCGTCGGAGCCGTCCACGTACATGTAACCCATTACCCAGCATATCTCCACTGTCAAGTGGCTTAGAACTTCGCTGGTTTTATCGCCGAAAATGCCCCGCACTGCATCAACTTTTTCGAAGCCCTTGAAGAACTCCATGAAGATAACTTTCTGGTTTGCAACCCCAAGTATGTTAAAGGGAAGTTTTCGGAACAGGCGCAAAATCCTAAACATCGCATACTCTAAAGCCGTCAAATCACCCGTCTGCCCCTACTTTAAAGTTGGAAGGTACTCAAGCCGCATTCCCCTGTGCGCCAAATCGGGAAGGTCCTCTACGCTGCCTATGCTGGCGTCGATGTTGCGGTGGATTGGGTGGCTCCAGATTCCTTCGGGTGAAAGGTTAAACTGCAAGGGAACATCCACTTTTATGCCGTATTTTTCGCTCAAATTCTTAATTAACTTTCCCTCTCGGCAAGCTACCCTGCCAGCACGGTAACTCTGCAACAACTGTGGAGCTGCGAATGCGCCGATGCCATGCCAAAGCGTCGCGTCTTCGGGGGAACCAATCGAGTACAGGAAGAACTGGGGTGAAGAGGGCGTTTCAGCAAAACTGTAGTCGGCAAGTTTTTCGCCGGGCACCGTGAAGTCGTCTTCGCATACTGCGACAGCTACGTCTTCAGGGTCCATGGCGTTGGGGTAGAGAGGTGTGGTTTTGTACTTGACGGTTGCGTCGATTAATTTGCCGTTTTCAAAGTGCAACTTGCCCCTTGCAGCACGTTTGGAGCCGTACCCTTTTTTTGAATGCGGAATCGTTAGAAGCGTGGTGCGGTTTTTCATACTTCGACCCATGCAGGTGTATGCCTCTTCGATGGATGCGTAATCGCGGTTGCTTTCGCGGATTATATGGTGCAGCAACCCATCTTTGTTCTCAATCTTAAGGGTTGAAATGGGCATACGCAGGGTGTAGAGTGCGAGGTCCATTCCGAAGAACTCTGAGAGCTCTTTGAGTTGAGTGTACTTGATGGAATCCACCAGGTCAAGGTATGAACCGTTGCTGTCCCCGAGGCTTTCCGTTATAAGCTCGGCTTCTTTCTTTGAGATCATTGAGCCATCATATTTTTTCACGTAGGCTTCATCGATTTTAAGCTCGTCAGTTTTAACGGTGGCTGCTGGGAATGCGCTTTGTCCGCTGTCCACGATTGATTGCTTGAGAGGATTCATGGAGTAGCGGTCTGCCTCAACATCATCCGTGTTCAAAAGAAACGGTACGATGTAGCCTTTTGTGGGTTTCTTGAGCAACTCTGCAAGAGCAGAAACGTCGCCTCCTTCAGGCTGACGCAACCCTTGCTCGTAGTAGTAGTTGGCGCAGGTTTCAAGCAGCCGAGCGCCGATTAATCCTTGAACTTCCTCAACCGTTAGCTGCGGGTTGGTGTATTCAACTGAGCCGCGCAGGTAGAAACGTTCGTCGGAGAAGGGAAAAGAAACTTTTTTGCCGTCGACATAACGAAACAACGTAACTTTGCGGTTGCTGTTCTGTCCCTTCAAAGCAGTAGCCCCTTCCACGAGGACTTTCACTGTCGAAAAAGAAGTCTTCAGAAAGTCTTCAAGCAAAAGTCTACAATAATCTTCCATAACTTAACCACGTTCTAGAGATTCAGCCAAGTATATACAATTTTTTGCGGCAACTGGACCAGAATACATTCTTGCAACGGAAAAATCCTCTTTAAAACCTACTGATGACAGCAACTGTGCGATGGCACCTTGTTTTTTTGGCAACGCCACATAAACGTTTAAACCAGCCAATTTCGCGAGGACCGCTTTAATCAATGAAACGGCGGCGTCGACGTTGCCCTCTTGACAGGTTAAGGGTCCAACCCAAGCCATCGTCTCATAAACTGTAGACGCCACATACCCCACAACCTCGTTACCCTCAGAAACGTAATAGCTCAGGTTACCTTCTTCGAGAATTATGGATTCGAGCAGTTTTTGTCGGTCGCCGCCAAAGCAGGTGCGGTCGAACTTTTCTATACACTTGATATTTTCGGTTCCGACGATGGGCAAAGCTCCAGCAGATACGCCGTCAAGTGCAGGTGTGTGCAAAACAGAAAAATCGCTGTCAAACCGAAAACCCAAGTTACCGTAGAATTTTATAAGGTTCGGATAAGCATACAAACCAACAGTTTCCACACCTTTACCGTGCAGATAATCGACTGCGTGCTTCACAAGCAAGCTTCCAGCGCCCTTTCCACGGGTTTCTTCCCTAACGATGAAGTTTCCAAACCAGCCTACTTTGCCATAGCTGATGCATGTGGCAATGCCCACTTTTTTTGAGCCATCAAAAAGTATGAAGCAACCGTCTGGCTCAAGTGACTTCATGAATTGGAAATCTTCAGTCGCCATGTTCCAGTTCATGGTGTTGGCTAGTTCAGTTGCAAATACGAAGTCTTCAGGTCGCATCGGCTTTACTTTAAACATACGCATTAAACTGTAGGGTGCTCTATCAATTAAGTTTGTTTGCTGCCCGAAGTTTGTCCAGACTAATGTTACAACATAACATTTATTTTCCAAGTTTACCCTGTTAAGAGTGATAGTTTTTTGTGGGGTTATCATCCCTTTTGCACTATTTTTAATGGAGAACAATTATTTGGCTTTAAAAACAAGAAGGATTAGAAAACGCGCCATCGTTCTTTCAGCAGTCTGGATAACACTGTTACTGGCGATGCTGACTTTCCTGTCCACCCTCTAAAGCATATTTAACGCCACCCCCGAAGGCCGAACCATAGACAGCTTAAGCTGGGCTGGATACATCGTTTCACAGAGTTTCAATTCAAAACACGGAATCACATCCATCGAGGCTTCATTGACTGTACCGCAGGTTAATGCTTCAAAAGGTGACGGCTATTCCTCAATATGGATTGGAATCAGAGGTCAAATCGACAAAACCTTGATTCAGGTTGTAATGGAGCAAGATTCGTCAAGTGACTCGGGTCGCTACTTAGCTTGGTGTGAAATGCTGCCCAGCAATTTGATAACGATAGATGGGTTAACTATTTCACCTGGAGACACGATGGTTGCATCTTTGAACCTGGTTTATTCTGACGTAAACGTTTGGGACATCCAGAATTAACATGGACTTTGTTAACGTATCTATGTGTTCTTTCGCTTCTTCGATGAACAATTGCCTGTATTGGTCGTTATCAAGAGACAACGTTTTCGCCATGCCTACCTAATTGTTACTATGCTGAACTGTACATGGGTGCAAAATGGTAATTTGGTAGTGTGCGTCGCTTTGCAGACACCCATAAGATTAGCATTAACATTCACCAAAACTGATCCTGAACATTCCGTATATTCTCTAATGCGGATGCATTTTTCAAGTAAAGCTTATTTGTTCCATGATAGTTATCCAAAATTGTGATACTGCAAAAACTATTCTACGAACGAGACGTCCTGATAGTTTCAAAAGACCTTCTGGGAAAAATATTGGTGCATGAGTCCAACGAAGGCACGACCGCTGGCAAGATAATTGAAACTGAAACATACTGTGGACCTGAAGACCAAGCTGCACACAGTTCAGGGGGCCGCCGAACAGCCAGAAACGAAGTTATGTTTGGGCAAAAAGGGTGTGCCTACGTTTACTTTATCTATGGACTTTATTTCTGCGTTAACGTAACCGCAGGCGATGTGCCTGGAAAACCTGAAGCAGTTCTCATTAGGGCGCTCGAACCAGTTGAGGGCGAGGACATAATGGGAAAACGCCGCGGCGCTTTACAGGGAAAAGCGGTCAACTTGACAAATGGTCCAAGCAAGCTATGCATGGCAATGGGCATATCCAAGGCACTAAACAAAACAAACCTAACCACACTCCCACTATACATTAAAGATGCACCGCCTGTTCCACAAGAGAATATAGTGGAAACAACACGTATAGGTGTGGATTATGCTGGCGAGTGGAGAAGTAAACCGTGGCGGGTCTACGTTAAAGGAAATCGTTTTGTTTCGATAAAATAAAGCTAACACTCAGGTTGTATGCAAAGTTGGTTAGCGAAGTAACGCTTTTGCCCTAAGCACTGAGCTTCTTAAGTCAATCCTTGAGGGACAAACGTATATGCATTGCCCGCATCCAGTACATAAGTCGGCTCTAAGCTTCAGCAAGGCATTAACATTTTCCTTTTCAAATGCATCTTTGATTAAAACTGGACTCAACTTGTTGGGGCAAACACGCAAACAAACACCACATCGAATACACGCAACGGTTTTGCCGTTCGATGCTTGGCGCAATTTTTCGTTAGTTTGTTTCGTCTCCGTGGAAGTCACCGACTTATAGGGCTCAATGACTGAGGAAATTTATTAATATTTTTGAAAAAACCGTTTTTCTGTTTGCAACTTGAAAATAACTGGTTAATGTCGATTTGGAAAACCCGAATATGTAAGGGTATAGAGTTATGTGACAAGAATGCGTCTTTCTTCAACAGCCGATTAACATGAAACCTCAACCACCCAACCCAGAACACAAAAGAATGAAACGCGAGAAAAAAACCATAGCATACATGGTAGACATCTATTGCAAAGGCCACCACGGAACCCACGACAAATTATGCGTAGAATGCCAGCAATTTAGGGATTACGCGTTAATGCGCCTTGACAAATGTCCGTTTCAAGAGAAAAAAACCACATGCGGCAAATGCATAATACACTGCTATAAACCCGACATGAAACTCCAAGTCAGGAAGGTTATGCGTTACTCAGGCCCCCGACTTCTAATATACCACCCCGGCTTGGCGTTGCATCATGCATGGGATGCGCGTAGAAAACCTCCGCACCTCGACAAAACTTAGCCTGAGGATTAGTCATGAAAGCTTATGTTATCTATGACTCAAAATATGGAAATACCAAAATTGGTGTAAACGGGCAAGTGATGGATTGTGAACTTTCGAAGGCTAAAGATTTAGGCCAAAAAATAGCCAGCATATTTGGATCCTAATAGAGGTTCATTGCAGAAACCATAGAGGGGTAGGCAATTCATGAACCTATTTGGATCCTAATATCATATCATTGCACAAACGATAGAGGGTAGGTCAGTATTGGCATTTTCGTAAGCCAATAACCTTGTTGAAAACAGTAATAATGTCCTTCTTGTGTTAAACCATATATGGCAGCTTCAAGGTTAAAAAACAGTTAAGGTGAATTAAAATACCAAGGTTTGTTGCGGTTGTCGGCGGGAAACATTCGGGAAAAACCACGGTGATTGAACACTTAACTGCGGAACTGAAACATCGCGGCTACCATGTAGGCGCTGTCAAAGAGATGGTTCGGATTCCAACACTGGATACGCCAGCAACCGAAACTGACAGGTACACCGTGGCGGGTGCAGAGGTCATTGTTGCGGTTCCACGCGAAGAAACCGTGGTATTCATCAAAAAAAGGCTGGAGATACAAGAAATTTTGCCTTACCTCAAAGGTTTGGATTACGTTCTTCTGGAAGGCTTCGAATCGGAGAAGGCGCTGCCCAAGATTATAGCGGCAAAAACCGCGGATGAAGCAAAAAGCTACCTTGACAATTCAGCAATTGCCCTGTCAGGATTAATCGCGGAGTCAGCGGTTGAAACTGAAAAAGCCGCAAACCTCAAAATCCCCATCTTAAAGAGCACCAAAGAAACAAAAGAACTGGCGGATTTGCTCGAACAAAAAGCCCTCAGTTATCGTCGTCAGTAAAAACGTTGAGTGAACAAGCAGAGAAACACGCGTAAACCTTGTCCCCAACGCTTATCCCTAAACTTTTAACGGTGCTTAAAGGAATCCTAGTTTTTAAAACAAACCCCACATCCACAGTTACCTGAGCATTTGACCTCATCTGAACCATCTCAGTAACGACGCCCTCGACAGAATTGGCTGCGCCGTCAACAGATAAATCGACAGCTTTTGAGAGGGTTATGTTTTCGGGTTTGATGGTGGCGACGACGTTCTTTCCCAACAGGTTGTGATTTGAAGGTGCAGATATTGATGTGCCGTTTGCTTCAATTTGCATGAAGGCGCCGCTTATTTTTACGGCTTTGCCTTTGAAAGAGTTGACTCCGAGAAACTTTGCAACATACCCTGAGCTGGGTTTATCGAAGAGTTCCGCTCCAGTGCCTATCTGTTGGATAGAGCCATCACCCATCACGGCTATTCTGTCGGACATGATGAAGGCTTCAGACAAATTATGCGTGACGTACACGACTGTGATTTTGAGTTTCTGCAAATAATTTTTTAGCTCCAACCTGAAAGATTCACGCAGTTGAGGGTCGACGGCGGAGACGGGTTCATCTAAAAACAGCACCTGCGGCTCCGTAGCCAACGACCTTGCCAATGCAACACGCTGCTTTTGTCCACCGCTGAGTTGATTTGGATAAAACCGTGCATATTCGCGAAGACCAACCAGGTCCAACAGCTCCATAGTTCTGTCTTTTACTTCCCGTCTGTGTAAACGGAATTTGCGGAGGTGAAACGATTTTAAACCATATGCGACGTTGTCTTGAACGCGCATATGAGGGAAAAGGGAAACGGTTTGAAAGACATATCCAACTTTGCGTTCTGAGGGATTAAGGTAAACTTTCTTCGTGCCTTCAGTTCCACTAACTAAGATATCGTCGATGTAAATGTTGCCTTCGTCTGGTCGCGTTAAACCCGAAAGCATGTTTAGCAGTGTTGTTTTACCACACCCGTTTGGTCCAAGCAACGTTAAGATTTCATTCTTTTTTACTTCAAGGCTCAGGCTCTGGATAACTTTTTTGTCGCTGAAAGTCTTTGTGACTGAATCGATTTTTATCATTTTTTGCGTCCGAACCTCTTCTGCTCAAGCAACTTGATAATTATGAGTATTGAAAATGATATGACGATTAAAATGATGGATAACATAACTCCTGCCAGCGGGTCTGAATACAACAATGTGTAAATCGCCAGCGGCATAGTCTGCGTTATACCCGGCAAGTTGCCTGCAAACATCAAAGTTGCTCCAAACTCGCCCATGGCACGTGCCCAAGTCATCATGGTGCCCGAGAGGATAGCGCGGAATGTAAGGGGCAGTGAAACCGTGAAGAACACCCTGAGCCGTGACCCAGAGAGTATTTTTGCGCTGTTAATTACATCTTGATCCATACTTTCAAAACCCGTCTTCGCCGACCGCAAAAGAAACGGGGATGCCACGAACGTTTCAGCAATGACAACAGCCACAGGGTAACCCGGTATAGTTAAACCCAAAAAGTTCAACGTTGGCCCCAACAGTCCACGTGGTGCGAAAGCAAACAGTAACGCAACACCAGCTACTGCTGGAGGCAGCACGATGGGCAAATCAATTATGGTGTCTATGATTGCTTTGCCTGGAAACCGCCGTGTCGCCATAAAATAGCCCGTTGGAACCGCTAAGACAAACGCCAAAAAGGTGGCAATGGCTGAGGTGTACAGACTAAGTTTTATGGCAGTTATGATTTGTGAATTCTGAAGTTGCTCAATAATTTGGTTGGGCTGGATTCTTAGGAAAACCGCTGCTAGCGGTAAGGCAACTAAAAAAAAGTAGGTTAACACAATGAAAGCAAGAATCACCAGTATTATTTTGTTTGCAAAGGAGCTGGCGATGGTGCGTTTCATTGTTGTTACCGTTTAAATATTAAAAAAAGTGGTGGAGTGCTTAATATGCACTTGCACTTTTAGGAGTTGAAGCCGAATTGCGTAAGCAGAGCTTGTCCATCAGCTGAGGACCAGTAATCCATTAATTTCTGTGCTAATGCTGCATTTGCTGTTTGTTTAACGACTGCGATGCCGTATGTTCCGCGAGTGTTTACGTCTGAAGGTATTGGCATGAACTGGACTTGAGCATCAGTCATGTGTCCCCATGTTGCGTCAGAGACAAATACGATGCCTGCGTCTGCTTTGCCTATGTTTAGTGAAACATCTCCGACTACTGATTCAACTGTGAGTCCATATGAAACGACGTTTTGGTGTACGGTGGCGTTGTAGTTTACGTAGGAGTCATTGTTGGTGTATGCTATGTTGCCTACTTTGCCCCATGTTTGATCGATTCTCCAGCAGGTAGAGTTGGTGTAGGAGCCTGAAGGTATTGAGGGGTCAGCTAGTTCCAGTTTTACTCCGGATTTAGCCAAGTCCGCCATGGATGTTATGCCCTTTGGGTTGCCCTGCGATATTATAACTTCTAGGCTGTTTGTCGTGAAGTTTACGTAGTTGTAGTTGTAGAGGAGGCTTGAGCTGTTGAGTTGTTTGGTCCATTTTTGGTCTGCTGACATGAAGACGTCACAGGGTGAACCTGCAACGATTTGAGTGTAGAGTGAGCTTGACGAGTCAGAATCGATTATTAAATTGCAGTAGTTTGCTTTATCGAAAGCAACGCTCATGTTTTTGACGACGTTATAGAGACTTGAGGCTACAAAGATTCTTAGTTCTTGAAGTGGGGGGTAGGGTGTTCCGCTGACTGTGGGCGAGTTTGTGGCCACTGGATTAGCGGTTGAGGTGGGTGATGTTGTTGGTGCGGTGGTGCTCGTTGGGTTTGGAGACGGGGCAGGGGTTGCTGTTGGGTTGTTGGTGTTATTTGAAATTGTTCCACTGTACACTATGAAGCCTGCTGCTGAAGCAACTACTATTATTGCCACTAGCGCTATTGCGATGTATTTGCTTATCATGGTAAACCATTTCCGATGTTATCACTCAGTTATATCGAGCTGTATAAACATTTCTTAACTAAAAACAACCAAGGTAACATCAAAAACAGTCAAACTATCCAAAAAACCCAGTAAATTATGGCATCTTCTTTAACGCACAATCAAGCTCACGCTGTGCATTCCGGTACCTTGCAACCAGAGTCCTTCCGAAATCCGTGACCTGCGAAGACCCCCCGCCATGTGCTCCGCCTCGAACACGCGTAACCAACGGTTCTCCCAGACGCGCCTCAGCGAGCGTTATCCTGTGCAACGCATATCGGTATGACATTTTCAAGTGGTTGGCGGCTTCCATGATGGAGTGGTGTTGGTCTATTTCCTCGATGAGTTCGGCTAATCCGTTTCCGAAAACAGCTTCGCCCTTCTCGTTGCTCATCCAGAGTTTAACTGAGTAGTTTAAGGTGCGCATTAGTTGGTCACGGTTTGTATTTAGTGTGTTGTGGGGAATTAAGCTTAATGCTTGTTCGGGTTAATCGTGACTTTTGGGTTGTTTTTTTGTGTTTGGTTGATGGAGTCGTTATGTTTGGTGAATCACAACGCTTTGATAGGCACAATATATACAATAGACCTTAGGCGCAATTTCTATTTTTATTGGTAAAAGACGATAAATTAGGCTTATTTTTTAGCCCAAAAGTAAAATTTTGGATCAGATCACTCTCGTAAGGATTCATCAGCATATTAA
>Ga0114951_10004001_pt1 | contig 14742 bp, 9 predicted proteins | sample AM7aDNAmetaG_FD_88677 | JGI IMG/M metagenome (GOLD analysis project Ga0114951, IMG submission 88677) | Freshwater microbial communities from Finland to study Microbial Dark Matter (Phase II) - AM7a DNA metaG | ecosystem: Environmental > Aquatic > Freshwater > Lake | place: Finland: Lake Alinen...
CCCAATCCGGTCAGCTTGGGAACATGAGCGAGCACTTTCCCTCGCGACCCGGTGATGCGAGATTGATGCCAATTGAACCGGACGTCTAAATGAGCAACGCGAATCTCCCTTCCACCACGCCCGGCCCGGATTCCCGGGCCTGGCTGGTGTGGATGATGCTTGGCACCGTGCTGGCATTGGCGGCGGTGCTGGCGCTGTGCATTGACCGGTTGCATGAGCGCGCGGACGAATACCGCTGTGTGGAAACGGAGCTGGCGTTGCTGGAAGCCGACACCCACGAACTCAACGCCCTCGAGTGGGAGGTGCATTCCCAAGAACAGGTGGGCGAAGACGTGTCCTCCCGCTGGGAACAAGTTCTGACCCGGATGAACGGGCGGTTCAGCCACCTGGAGCATCTGGGGGCGCGGCTGCCCCGGCTGGAAGATGTCCGCAAAAACTACCGGTTTTATGTCCGGCTGGCCGATCAGGAGTTCCGGTTGGTTGCCAATTCAAAAATCAAGGAGGCAGGGGTTCTTGACGCCGGCTCCGTGGACCCGGCGTTTATGGTGCTGGAAGCGTCGTTGGAAGAAACGGGCGCGACTTATGCCACGATGGCGGACCACACGCTGAGTCTAATCCGGGCAGGCTCCGCGCTGGTGATGTTTGTCGGCGCGGCGTTCATCGCCCTTTTGTTCTGGCAATTCAACCGCAAGTTGCGAGCCCTGGCGGTGGTCGCCGCCGAACGGAGCGCGCTGGTGCAGGTCAATGAGCAGCTGGAATCGCGCGTGGGGGAGCGCACCGCCGAACTCACCGCGCTGAACCAGCAAATGGAAAGCCGGATCGAGGAGCGCACCGGCGAGTTGCAGCAGATCAATCGTGCGCTCCAGGCGGAAATCCAGGAACGCACGCGGGCGGAAGCGGCCCGGCTCGAAGCCGAGGCCGGTTACCGGGCGCTGTTCGAGAAATCGCTGGACGGCATTGTGATTTTAGATGTCGAGACGGGGCGGCCCCGGGAATTCAACGAAACGGCCCACCGCCAGCTGGGCTATACCCGCGAAGAGTTCGCCCGGTTGAGCATCTCCGAATTCGAATCCTTGGAGGCGCCGGAAGAAACCGCGGCGCGCATGGCGAAGATTTTGCGCGACGGGGGGGACGATTTTGAAACCTGCCACCGCACCCGGCAGGGCGAGATCCGGAATGTTCATGTGACCGTGCAGGTCATCCAGATTTCGGGCCGCCCCACCTGCATCTGTATTTTTCGCGACATCACCGAGCGCAAGCAGGCCGAAACTCTGCTGCGCGTGCAGTCCTCGGCCCTCGATGCGGCGGCCAATGCGATCGCCATCACCGATGCCTCCGGCACGATCGAATTGGTGAATCCCGCGTTCACGACGCTGACCGGCTACACCGCGGCGGAAGCGGTCGGCCAGAACCCGCGCATTCTGCGGAGCGGCAAACAGGATGCGGCCTTCTTCCGGAACCTGTGGCAGACGATTTCCGCCGGCCGGGTCTGGAGCGGGGAGCTGATCAACCGCCGCAAGGACGGCAGCCTCTATGCCGAAGAAATGACGATCACCCCGTTGCGGAACCCCGCCGGCGAGATTGTCCGTTACATCGCCATCAAGCAGGATGTCACCAAGCGCAAGCGCGCGGAAACCGCGTTGATTGAGTCAAAACTTTTCCTGAAATCCACGCTCGATGCGCTTTCCTCGCATATCGCGATTCTGGATGAACACGGGACGATCCTCGAAGTCAACGCCGCCTGGCACCGGTTTGCTTGCGAGAACAAATTTCAGGGCGACCACCACGGCGTGGGCGAGAATTACCTCAAAGTTTGCGATTCCGTTTCCGGCCCGGGTTCCGAATCGGCGTCCGCCGTGGCCGGTGGCATTCGCGCCGTCATTGCCGGCCAGACCGGCGAGTTTCGCCTGGAATATCCGTGCCACAGCCCGCATCAGCAGCGCTGGTTCGTTGTCCGGGTGACCCGGTTCGTCGGCGAGGGCCGGTTGCGGGTGGTGGTGGCGCATGAAAACATCAGCGACCGCAAACGGTCCGAGGAGCTGCTGCTGGATTCGCAGGCGCTTTACCATTCGCTGGTGGAGCACCTGCCCGCCGGGGTTTTCCGCAAAGACACCGCCGGCCGTTATACCTTCGTCAATTCCATGTTTTGCCGGCTCAAAGGCCTGCAGGCGGAGGAAATCATCGGCAAGACCCCCGTGGAAGTTTCCCTTTACGAAGAAGCCACCCTGGCCCCCGGCAGTTCGGCGGCAACGATGAAACGGCAACGCACGCTGGCGGTGCAAGGCACGGACGACCATGAACGGATCATGAGCACGGGGGAATCCCTGAGCGGGGAGGAGTTTTATTCCCACCCCGACGGCACGACCGAGTATTTCCAGACTTTGAAAGGGCCGGTTTACAACGCCGACGGGAAACTGATCGGCACGCAGGGCATCCAGTTCGACGTCACGCAGCGCAAACAGGCCGAGGAGGCACTGCGCGCGAGCGATGAGAAATTCCAGCAGTTGGCGGACAACATCACGGATGCCTTCTGGATCCGCTCGCCGGACTTGAGCGCGGTGTATTATGTCAGTCCGGCGTTTGAGCGGATCTGGGGCCGGCCGGTGGCCAGCGTCTATGCGCATCCGGAATCATGGGCGGAATGGATTCTGCCGGCGGATCGGGAGCGCGTGCTGGCCGCCTTCGCGGCGCTGAAGGGCGACGCGGCCAGCCTGGACATCGAGTATCGCATCACGCGGCCGGACGGCGAAATCCGCTGGGTGCATGTCCGGGGTTTTCAAGTCCGCGATGTCGCTTACAAACTGGTCCGGCACACCGGCATTGTGACGGACATCACGGGGCGCAAGCTGGCGGAGAGCATGATCCGGCGGTCCGAGGAGCGCTACCGCAGTCTCATTGAAAACGCCCGGGACGCGATTTTCACCCTCGCCGTGGAGGGGTCCATCACTTTGCTGAATCCCGCCGTGGAGGCCATTGCGGGCATCAAGCGCGCCGACTGGGTCGGCAAATCCTTCGTCCAGCTGGTTCATCCCGACGACCAGCCGCTCGCCCGGGAAATGTTTCAGCGCATCATGGACGGCGCGCCGGCCCCGGTGCATGAATTGCGCGGCCATCCCGGCCTGCCGCGGCAGGTGCTTATCGAGATGACCACCAGCGCCCAGAAGGATGAGCACGGAAAGATCATCGGCCTGCTGGGCATCGGCCGCGACATCACCGAGCGCAAACGGCTCGAGGCGCAGTTATTTCAATCGCAGAAACTGGAGACGGTCGGCAAACTGGCGGGCGGCATTGCGCACGAGTTCAACAGCCTCCTGACGGGGATCATCGGGCAGAGTGAATTGCTGCTGGGCGAATTGCCCGTCGGCAGTCCGCTGGCCGAAAGCGCCACCGAAATCGGCACGGCCGCGCTGCGCGCCGCCACGCTGACCCGGCAACTGCTGGCGTATGGCCGCAAGCAGTTTCTCCAGCCGAAAATCCTGGATGTCAACCGGGTGATTGCCAACATGGAAGGGGTGCTGCACCACCTCATGGGCAGCGAGGTGGCGGTGCAGCTGGTTCCCGCCGCCGGACTGCCGATGGTCAAGGTGGACGCCGGGCAGATGGAGCAGGTGATCATGAACCTGGCCATGAACGCCCGCGATGCGATGCCCCACGGCGGCAAGCTGGCCCTGGAAACCGCGAATGTCGTGTTCGACCTGGAGAGCGTGGGCGGTCATCCGGAACTGCCGCCGGGCGAGTATGTGATGCTGGCCATTTCGGACACCGGCACCGGGATGAGCGAGGCGGTGAAGGCGCGCGTGTTCGAGCCGTTTTTCACCACCAAAGGCATCGGGCAGGGGACCGGACTGGGCCTTTCCACCTGCTATGGCATTGTCAAACAAAGCGGCGGCCACATCAGCGTTTACACCGAGCCGGGCCGGGGGACGACGTTCAAAATCTACCTGCCCCAGGTCGAGCCGGCGGCGAAGGCTGCCGTGGAACGGCTGGACACGCCGGGGCTGCCGCGCGGGACGGAAACCATCCTGCTGGTCGAGGATGATGCCGTGCTGCGCGAAATGGCCGCGACCCTGCTGGAACGGCTGGGCTACACCGTGTTGAGCGCGGCCAGCGGCGTCGAAGCCCTGAGCCTGGGACAACAGCCCGTCACCGGCCACATTGATTTGTTGTTCACTGACGTCGTCATGCCGGAGATGAGCGGCAAGGAACTGGCGGACCAGGTGCGGATGTGGTCGCCGGAGACCCGGATTCTTTTCACCTCCGGCTTCACCCAGCAGGCGATCGTTCATCAAGGCGGGCTAGGCCAGGACGCGGCGCTGCTGCAGAAGCCGTTCACGCCGTCCGTGCTGGCGCGCAAGGTGCGGGAGGTGCTGGATCAGCCGGCGGTGCCGCCCACGGCCGCCGCGCCGGGAATCAATTGAATAGCCAACGGGAAATGCGCTTGGACTTCGAGTGGTCCCGAGACGAAACATGAAATGGCAACGGGCGGCCCAGGAGCCATTCCTGCTGGCACCACCTCAGCGTGGCTTGCCTGAGTTCGCCGTCTGAATCGCCGCTCCCCGCGGTGCCCGGTGAAAACTTGGCAACCGAATCCGATCACGATGGGCCGGGGTGCGCGACTTCCGGACCAAGCTGGTGGCGAAGGTGTTAGTGCCTCTCAATCAACCGATCTCTGCAAATAACCCTGCGTTCGTTAAATCGTTTACTGCAAATAACCTAGCGTTCATTGCAAATCATTTTCGTTTTTTGCGAACGAGGTGTAACAAGAATATAGCCACAGCAGAGGAATAAAAATGAATCCATCAGCATCATCTCCCAGTCGGCGACGCCAGCAATCCAGGATTCGGGCTTTCACGCTGGTGGATGTTTTGATGTCCGCTGTCATTTTCAGCGTGTCCGTCAGCGGCCTGATTTACGGGTATGTGACGGCCAACCGAATGTCGGAATGGAGTTCGCTGTCGCTGGCGGCGCATTCCTGCGCGTCGCAAGGAGTGGAGCGGGCGCGTGCCGCCAACTGGCGGCCGCGGGATTATCCGGCGACGAACGGCCCGGGAACGATGGACGAGCTGCCGCCCGCCGCCAACGGCCTGCCGGTTTTTACGAACGTGGATTTTTTTGACATTCCCAACAAGGGGGATCCGCAGTCAAGGGACTTCACCGAGTGGGTGACCAACTACGTTTGGGTTACCGATTATTCCATCAATCCGCCGTTGCGCCTGATCCGGTCGGATGCTATCTGGAGATTTTCCCTGACGGGCGTCGTCCATACCAACAGCATTGTCCTGCTGCGCTCCCCCGACCAATGAAAATAACCAACCCACGGTGCGACATTCCCCGGCCCCGCCGGATTTCCGCCTTCTCGCTGGTGGAGACGATGATCGGGACGGGCATTTTTTTGGGCCTGTGCGTCGGTGTGATGGTGGGACTCCAGGTTTTCGGGCTGCGCGTTTATACGCTGGCGGCCACCAAATTGAGCGCCACGGCGGATGCGCGCAAGACCTTGAACGCTTTGCGCCAGGAAATTCGGAGCGCGAAGATCGTTTATGTCGGCACCTACGCCAACGGCGCTTTTTCCCGGATCACGAATGGTTTGCCGCAGACCGGCAATGCTCTGCAAATTTATGGTGCGGATACGAACAACCTGCCGGCCGCTAGTCCGGTCATTTACTATCAGCAGTCGTCCGGCTCCTCGAACGCGCTCTACAGTCTCAGCAATGGCCGGTTGAAGGTGATGGCAAATTACATGACCAATTACTACGCCTTCGCGGCTGAAGATTACCAGACCAACATCCTGACCAGCTATAACAACAATCCCGTCATCCGCATCACCATGCGGTTTTACCAGTGGGAGTATCCCATCGCTTATGTGGGCACCAACGGGGTCAACGCCTACAATTTCTACCGTCTCCAAACCCGGATTTCCCGGCGGGCCAAGGACTGAAGAGAAAACTATGAAACCGAAATACATTTCAGCATTCCCCCCCCGGCCAACCGCCCGGTCCGGCTACGCCTTGCTCGTGACCATGGTCATTATTACCATTGCCTTGTCGGCGTTCGCCAGCATCATGTATTGGGTGGCTTCCAACAACTTCGTCACGGAGCGCAACAATCTCCACGTCTCAGCGCAGGCCGCCGCCGAATCGGCCACGGAAAACGTCATGACCACGATGATGCGCGATTCCACCTATGGCACGCTCTATCCGGCCAGCACCTATGCTGCGATGGTCCCCAACATCAGCGGTTGGCCGGTGCAGTTCACCTTCAGCGACACCAACGGAGTGGCTGGCCGGAATGCCGTCACAATCGGCAGCATGGGCTGGAGTCCGCTGCCCTCGCAGTTTGCCGGGCTGTATGGCAGCGGCCAGAACTGTGTGATCACTTCCATCGCGACCACGGTCGGGGAGCGTTATGCAGTGGCCTGCACCGTTTCTCAATCGGTCTGGTTTGGCACCATCCCCCTGTTCCAATTTGCGATTTTCTACAACATGGATCTAGAGATCAATCCGGGCGCGGCGATGACGGTCAGCGGCCGTGTCCACTCCAACCAGAACATTTGGGCCACCGGCAGCAGTTCCGGCGCGCCGCTGACCTTTAACACGGCGGTGGACGCGACCGGCATAGCTACCAATACGCCGAGTCCGTTGGATTCTCAAAACTTCGGCCACCGCAGCGGTTATGCGGTTTATGCCGACCGCAACAGCCCCGTGCAAAATTCCGATTCCCTCATTTTACCCGTCGGCACCACCACTAACAACAACCCGATCAATGTCGCCGCCATTCTCAACCTGCCGCCAGCCGATCTGCGGGCGCCGCTGCTGGCCGCCTACTCTACCATCGGGCAGGTTTATCTCTACAATGAAACGGATTTGGTGATCTGCAATGCTGCCAGCGGCACCAACGGCAACAGTTCAACTAGATACTTGACGGTTTATTATCAAAATCCAAACCGGGTGGACGAGTTGGCCGTGGTGGACCCGGATGTGAAAGTCATCACCCTGACCAACAACGTTGCCACAACCAATTACTATTATTCCTTCGTCACCAACCTGACATTTTACGATTATCGGGAGAAGAAGACCGTTCAATCCGTGCAGGTGAGCATTGCCAGCTTGAATGCCTGGCTGGCCAATGGTTCGGCCACGGGTGGATATCAGTATCAACAATTCAACTCCATGGGCTCGACCAGCAAGGGACACAACATCAATTCCATCTTTGTCTATAGTGAGGTCGCCCTGGGTTCAAATTCGCTCCCCGCCCTTCGCCTGGCCGATGGGCAGCGTTTACCATTGGCCGGGCTCATGGTCGCCACCCCGCTGCCGATTTATGTGAAAGGCGACTATAACGTCACAACCAACGGGATCAAATTCTCCCGCGCCTTGGGCGACACCACCAATACTGTTCCTGCCGCGCTGCTGGGTGATGCCATTACCGTTCTTTCCGCCGACTGGAAAGACTCGTTTGTTGCCGGCACCGCACTGTCCTCGCGAACCCCGGGCGACACGTGTGTCAATGCCGCCGCGCTGGAAGGCATAGTCCCTTCCAACGGCACCGCCTACAGCGGCGGTGTGGAGAATTTTCTACGGTTGCTCGAAAATTGGACCGGACGCACGATCACTTACAATGGCTCGATTGTGGTCATGTTTCCCAGCCAATACGCCACAAATGTCTGGCAAACCACCGGCGTTTATTACAACGCTCCCACCCGCAAGTGGGGCTTTGACTTGAATTTCACCGACCAAGGACGGCTCCCGCCGCTCACGCCTCAAGTCAAGGCCACCATTCGCGGCAGCTACGCCACCAAATAGAATGACCACTTCACATTAGGAGTGAGGGTGGCGCATCACGACATATCATGAAAGAAATCAAAAAAACTTGTGGCATCGAGATCAATCCCAAGTTTGTGGCCGCTTGCTTCACGGAGCAAATTGAGAACAAGCTGCGGGTGTTTTGCTTCTTCGCCAATGGCGGCACCAGCCAGTTTGAGCTGTCGGCGGAGGAGAATCTCAGGCACCTGCAAAGTTTCTATTCCAAATTGAACACGGATGACACGTGTTCGAGTGTCATCCTGGATGAGGTGGTGCAAGGGCGGGTTTATGTTCGCTCGGGGAAGAACTGCCTGATTTACACGCTGCTCTCCACTCCGGGCAATGGACTTCCTTCATTTGACGGCGACATCGGCGATCTGCCTTGGACTTATTGTTGGCGATCCCAAGCGGTCGATGTTCTGGAATATGGCAAACCGGGGGATCCCGGACATTGCTTTGCCATCCGCACCCAGATCAGCGAAAATGACGCCCAGCGATTGGTGAAGGAGTCCAAAGCCTTTACCAATCCCTTGTCAGTCCGGAAACGGAAACCCCACCGCCGGCTTTACCTGGCAGTCGGTGTCGTGCTGGTTCTGCTGGGAATGCTCATTGGCCTGACGATCTTCTACAACTTTAAGCCAAAAGCAAGCAACCCCATCCAGGCGGTTGAGGTAATTGTCGAACCGAGAGCCGACACTTATTACCTTCTATGCAACCACCAGATCACCGGGCCTTACCCCGTGGGCATCGTGTCCAGCCTGCAGGCGGGCGGTCTGCTTAACCCCGAGACGATGTGCCGGTCGGACAAGTCCACGGAATGGGTCGGTCTGGTCACCCTGTTTCCGGCCCCAAGCGCAAAATGAGGCTAAGCTGGCAAAAATCAATTCCCTCACCACCTCAAAGGCAAAACCGCCTTTTTAACGGACTGTCCATTGCGGTCATTCTGCTCCTGACCTGCTTTTGGGGCTCCTCGAGGTCCGCCGCCGGCGGACCGCCGACCGTCGAGGGTCCGGAAAAATGGGTGGTTCAAGGGAACGGGTTCCGCAGCGAAGGCAAAGTCACCGAGGCTTTGTGGGCTTATCGCCAGGCGGCCAAGGCCGGCAACGTCGCGGGGGCCTTTGCCGCCGGTGACCTGCTGTTCGTTCAAGGGCAGGCTGAACACGGCGGGGAGCGGGTGTTAAAACTATCCGACAGCCTTGGCTACTTGTTTCTCGCCGCCACCAACCGGCATCCGCAAGCCTGTGCCCGGCTCGCGGATGCCCTGCAAAATGGGATCGGGGTTCCAACGAATCTGGTTTGCGCCTATGCCTGGTTGAAACTGGCGGCCCAATACAATTCCTCCTTCAAGGCGGATTTGGACCGGCTAGTGGTTCAACTCGAGCCCGGCGATGTCATCTCGGCCCAGAAAATGGCTGGCCAATTTATTTCAGGCAACTGGCCGGGTGGGGTGGTGCGTCCGGTTGACCGGGGCGATGCCCGCCTTGTCGTCCAGGGCATGAGTAGAAACGGGCATGAATTTCTCATCATCTTGAATGGCGGAAGTCTCACGGTGGGTGAAAAGGTTAATGTCGCATCGGTCAAAAGTTCAAAGCATCTTGAAGGTGAAAGATTGGCGGTTTCCTGCCTCGAAATCGGCGCCGATTATGCGCTGATCGCGGTGGCGGGCGAGCCCAATCTCAAGCTGTTGCCGATCGCGTCCCGTTGAATTGCTGGCTGCGTCCCGTCCTGATCCAGCCAGGATTCCGCCAAAATTTAAATGGCAAATGAATATCGAGTTCCCTGCCTTGGGTGCGGACGGGAAAAGCGTTCTGCATTCGTCACCGACGCGCCGGGATATAAATAAGTTTCGGGCAAGCATCAATTTAGAGAGTCCAATATGGGGTGAACACCTTATGGTAACCCGTTCGCGGTTGTGGGCATTATTTAGGCATGAAAAAAGGAACCAATCATACCAATGTAGCCATTGTAGCGGCAGCCGCACTGTTTGTGGGACTTGCCGGAAATGTGCAGGCGATTCCCATCACCTTGCAGAATCAGCGCGTGAATCAGGCGCTGCGATCTTCCAGCCAGGCCAGTTACGACCTCGGCTTGACGGCGGCCAGAGCCGTTAAACCGTCGCTGAATGCTTCCCGCCAAGTCAGCCGCAATCTGAAGCCCGCCAGTCCCACGTCTTCACTTTTGTCGTTGTTGATTCCGGCACGGAACGCGGCCGGGGCCCGCAATATCAGCACGGGGAATTCCCATCGTTCTGCCCATGGCGTGACAACGACACCCATACCGGTGACCGACCAAGGCGCGTATCCTGTGGGCGTTTTGCCAACACCCGTCACCATTCTTCCAGTATCTCCCGTGAGACATCCCATCATTCCGAATGGCGGTGGGACGGCTACCCCCAATGCCGTAAGCGTTCCCGATGGTGGGGCGACCGCCGCGATGTTGGGCGGAAGTGTTTGCGGGATTGCCTTGCTGAGGAAAAAACTGAAAGCCTGATCCGGCTTCGCAATCGTGCGGGATTTTAAACGGGCGGGGACGTTTATCCCCGCCTTTTTTTGGGAACAGCCGCTTCGAAATTGAGTGCCATGCCTTGAATTCCCAAGGGAGAAAAAACACAAATGCGGCACCGCTCGTTGTCCGGCAATGAGCACAACCACCGCTGGCCCGTGATCGGAATCCAAACTGATTACCAAAAGGATCGGTCCTGAAAATACAACTTCATCATTTCTCACTGTCCGCGACGCATTGCTGCATCCAGCTGTCATCCGCTTGTCAACCGGGCCTCGGCGCGTCCCCTGCTTTGGGGCTCTTGCAATATTTTCCGCTCAAGGCCGGGAAGGTGGGCGTTTTGAGAATCCCACCGGGCGGGAGAATTCGGGGTTTGCCGTGGGTGGTTCTGTGGCTGTGCCTCACCCTGTTCGCCCACGGGCAGGGGACGGTCGCCGGCGTCGCGACGATGCCCGCCGTTGTTCTGCCCAAGTCCGTGCCCGACCCGCTGGAGCCGTTCAATCGGGCGATGTGGGGTTTCAACAAGGCGGTGATGACCGGCGTCATCAAGCCCACGAGCCGGGTTTACCGCTTCGTCGTGGTGAAACCGGTCCGCACCGGCATCGGAAATTTTGGGAAGAACCTCACTTACCCAGGCCGGTTGATCAATAATCTGCTCCAGGGAAAATGGCATGGGGCGCGCGATGAATCCTACCGGTTCATTTGCAACACCACCGCCGGGGTGGCCGGGTTCTGGGATGTGGCGACCGAATGGGACATCCCGAAATCGGACGCGGATTTTGGCCAGACCTTCGGCAAGTGGGGCTGGCAGCCGCAGTTCTTCATCATGCTGCCCATTTACGGTCCGAGCAGTGATCGCGACACCGTCGGCCTGGCGGCGGACACGGCCGCGAATCCGCTACTCTATGTCGCCCCTTACCACTTTGACATCAACAAGCCGCTGACTTATCTCGGCCCCTACACTTATCTGGCCTACATCGTCATGTATAATAATCTCTCCGACAGCGTGGGCGAATATGTGCGGTTCAGTCAGGCCGAAATGGATCCGTATTCTGAGATTCAATACGCCTGGACGTTTGTCCGGGCAAACCGGGTGGCGGATTTTCAAGTGAAGGGAAAACAGGACGAGGCTTCACTGGAAACCCTCGAATCCGTGTTCTTCACCTTCAAGGATCCCGAATTCCCCAGCCACGGAACGACCCGGTCGGTTCCGATTTCCGCCACGGGCCGGAGATTGAAATTCACGTATTGGTTGCAGCCGGGCAAGGCGAACGTGGTTTACCTCGTGCCCGGACTGGGTTCGCATCGGCTGGCCGACACGTCGCTGGCGCTGGCCGAGTTGGTTTACAAGAACGGCTTCTCCGCCGTCTGCATCAGCAGTCCCTACAACTCCGAATTCATGGAGCACGCGGCGTCGGCTGATCTGCCGGCGTATCTGCCCGTGGATGGCCGCGACGTCCACGTCGCGCTCACCGAGATTGATCGTCGCCTGCACGTGCTGTATCCGAATCGGTTGGGCAACCGGGGGTTGATGGGCTATTCGATGGGCGCGCTTCAAACCCTGTTCATCGCGGCCACCGGGCCGACGAATCAATATGATGTCATCACGAAAGGTTCCGTGCTGCGCTTCCTGCAGGGCAAACAGGGTGTCAAGGAAGTGACCATTGCGTCCGTCACGAATCCGGTGGCGCTGATTCGTTTCGACCGCTTCGTCGCCATCAATACGCCCGTCCGTATGGCGCAGGGAATTTCCCGGCTGGATGAATTTTACCGCGCGCCGCTGGACTGGCCGGCGACCAACCGGACCGATAACATTGAAAATACTTTTTTGAAGATGGCCGCCTTGAGCCAGGGCACCCTCACGCCGCAAACCTCGCTGCCCTTCAGCGCCATCGAATCCAAGTTTCTCATCGGCCTGACGTTTCGCCTCAAGCTGCGGGACATGATCTACAGCAGCCAGCGGCGGAATAATCAGGGCGTCCTGCAACACCCCCTCCGGGACTGGCGGCGCGACCCCGTATATCAGGAAATATTGCAATATTCCTACCAGGATTATTTTGAGAAGTTTGCCGCCCCCTATTATGAGACGCGGGGGCTCGCCTCGCTGGCGGCGGAAACCATGGTGAAAAACGGCGACCTGCGGACGTATGCGGCCGGTTTGCGCGCCAACCCGGACGTCCGCGTCATCGTCAATCAAAACGATTTTCTGCTGACGGAAGCGGATCTGGCCTGGCTGCACGCCACCTTGGCCACGAATCAACTGACGGTTTTTCCGCAGGGCGGTCATTTGGGAAATCTCTTCAATCCCGCGGTGCAAAAGTCCATTCTGGCCGCGCTGACCCCGATGCGGCCGCCCGATCGCAAACCGGAAGCGCCGCTGAAAGATTCGACCCCATAAGCTCGGAAACCGCCCTCCCAGAACAGCGCGGGGAACGCCATGGGGTGTTCACCCCATATACAGCGTCAGGGCATTCCACCACTGTTAAGCCGGATTGGTGGATTGATTTACCAAACTTAATGAAAGAATGCTTTTGAATGAAAAAAAACGGTTCCGACCGCGTCCGCAACAACAGCTCGAAATCCACCTCCCTGGCTATGCGTCTGCCCAAGTGTCCCACCGGCATCCAGGGTCTCGATGAAATCACCGACGGCGGATTGCCGCGCGGCCGGCCCACGCTGGTCTGCGGCGGCGCGGGCTGCGGCAAGACGCTGCTCGCCACGGAATTCCTCGTGCGCGGCGTGGTGCAGTTCGACGAGCCGGGCGTTTTGATGGCGTTCGAGGAAACGGAAAAGGAGGTGACGGCCAACGTGGCGTCGCTCGGTTTCGACCTGGCGGGCTTGGTGCGGCAGAAAAAAATCGTCATTGATTACGTCCATATCGAGGCGAGCGAAATCCAGGAAAGCGGCGAGTATGACCTGGAAGGCTTGTTCGTCCGTCTCGGGCACGCGATTGATTCCATCGGTGCCAAGCGCGTGGTGCTCGATACGCTGGAAGTGTTGTTCGCCAGCCTGCCGAACGAAGCCATTCTGCGCAGCGAATTGCGCCGGCTTTTCCGCTGGCTCAAGGACAAGGGCGTCACGGCCGTCATCACCGCCGAGCGCGGACGCGAATCACTGACGCGCCACGGCTTGGAAGAATACGTCTCCGACTGCGTGATCCTGCTGGATCATCGGGTCAACGACCAGATCGCCACGCGGCATCTGCGCGTGGTGAAATATCGCGGCGCCCTGCATGGCACGAACGAGTTTCCGTTTCTCATCGGCAACGAAGGTATCAGCGTGCTGCCCATCACGTCGCTGGCGCTGAATCACAAGGTGTCGGGCGAACGGATTGCCACGGGCATTCCCCGGCTCGACGCGATGCTGGGCGGCAAAGGTTTTTTTCGCGGCAGCAGCATCCTGCTCACGGGCACGCCGGGCACCGGCAAGACGATCATCTCCGCCAACTTCGCCCAGGCCGCCGGCCGGCGCGGCGAGCGCGTGCTCTTCTTCTCGTTTGAGGAATCGCCCGACCAGATCATCCGCAACATGCACTCCATCGGTTTGCGGCTGGAGCCGCTGGTCAAGAAAGGGCTGCTGCGGTTTCATTCGGCGCGGCCCTCGCTCTACGGCCTGGAAATGCATCTGGCCACGATGTTCAAGGAGATCGCCGAATTCAAACCGCACGTGGTCATCATTGATCCGATCACCAGTCTCATGGACTCCGGCACGGACTCAGAGGGCAAGGGCATGGTCACGCGGCTGATTGATTATTTAAAGGCCAAACAAGTCACTTCGCTCTTCACCAGCCTGACGCAGGGCGGTCACGCGTTGCAACAAAGTGAAGCCGCCATGTCTTCGCTTATGGATGCGTGGGTGTTGTTGCAGGACTTCGAGGGCAATGGCGAACGCAACCGCGTGCTCTACGTGCTCAAGGCGCGCGGCATGGCGCACTCGAACCAGATTCGCGAGTTCCTGATTTCAGACCGGGGCATTGACGTCGTGGACGCCTACATCGGGGTCAGCGGCGTGCTGACCGGCTCGGCTCGCGTGGCGCAAGAGGATTTGGAAAAAGCCGCCGCGCTGGCCAGCCAGCAGGAAGCCGCGCAGCTCAAACGCGAAGTGGAACGCAAGCGCGGCGCGCTGGAGCGGAAAATCAGCGACCTGCGCGCCGATCACGAAACCGAGGCGATAGAACTGCGGCGCATTGCCGAACAGGTGGGCACGCGGACCTCCGTGTTGGGCACGGAGCGGGCTGCCTCCGGTCTCCTGCGCCAGGCCGATATCAAGGTGGCCGCCACCACGCAAGTCAAACGCCGCAATGGAACCCCATGAAAACCAAACCCATCAAATCCCGCGCCGCCACCAAGCCGCGCCCGCCCGCCAAACTCTGGCAGCTGCGCCTGTTTGTGGTGGACTCGTCGCCCAAATCGCAGTCCGCGTTGGCGAACCTGAAACA
>Ga0114951_10004002_pt1 | contig 14735 bp, 24 predicted proteins | sample AM7aDNAmetaG_FD_88677 | JGI IMG/M metagenome (GOLD analysis project Ga0114951, IMG submission 88677) | Freshwater microbial communities from Finland to study Microbial Dark Matter (Phase II) - AM7a DNA metaG | ecosystem: Environmental > Aquatic > Freshwater > Lake | place: Finland: Lake Alinen...
ACGTAAGGGCGTCACAAAGAGTGGTCGGATATACGAATTAGTGGGCGATTCAGGCTATAATAGCGATGCTATGTACGTCTGGGGCCGCTGGCTTAGAATAAACGGTGATCCAGAAGTCGAAGATATAACAGATAGTTACTCAGGAAAATAAATGGAAATCGCAAATGTAAAAATGTGGGTTGGAGATATGGAAGTAGAGCAGTCTGCCCTTGACCAAATTTTCAACATCTCTCAGTTGCCTGTATTGGCTGGCCACATTGCTATTATGCCAGACGTGCATATGGGCAAGGGTGCAACTGTGGGCTCTGTTATTCCTACACGCTCTGCTATTATCCCAGCCGCTGTAGGTGTGGATATTGGCTGCGGCATGGTTGCAGCAATGACTAACCTAACTGCTGCCGATCTGCCTGATTCTTTGCTTGCATTACGCCATCAAATTGAACGCGATGTTCCGGTTGGCTTCAATGAACACGCAAAGGGTATTCCTTCCGTGTCGGGTCCGTATGCTGATATCTTGCGTAAGAATCTTACCAAGACTATGCTGGCATGGGATACACTTACAATGAAGCAGAAGCTCGGCCGTGCGGATGAGAAGAAGATTGGTCGCCAAATTGGAACACTGGGCGGCGGTAATCACTTCATTGAAATCTGCTTGGACACAAACTCCAATGTGTGGATTATGCTACACTCGGGTTCACGCGGCATTGGTAACCAGATCGGTTCACTTGCTGTTACTGTTGCTAAGGAACAGGCTGCGAAGCGTGGTTGGGGATTACCTGATGCGGATCTAGCGTGGCTGGATGAAGGCACACCAGAATTCGATTCCTACATTGAAGCAATGCATTGGGCGCAAGACTATGCACGTTTCAATCGCGACACAATGATGAACTTGGTTCTTGCTGCTGTAAAGCATCGTATTCCAAAGATGCAGGTGGTTGGCGAAGTTATCAACTGTCATCACAACTTTACTTCGCTTGAAGAGCACTTTGGCACAGAAATGTGGATTACTCGAAAGGGTGCGGTATCAGCTAAGGAAGGCCAGATGGGAATCATCCCGGGGTCAATGGGTGCTAAGTCATTCATTGTGCGTGGAAAAGGTAATCACGATTCCTATTGTTCCTGCTCGCACGGTGCTGGTCGAAAGATGAGCCGCAACCAAGCTAAGAAGTTATTTACTTCACTTGATCTGGAAGCACAAACTTTAGGTGTCGAATGTCGTAAGGATGCCGATGTAGTAGATGAGATTCCGGGTGCATACAAAGACATCGATCAAGTAATGGCAGCACAGGCTGACTTGGTTGATATTGTGACCACTCTGAAGCAGGTACTTTGTATTAAGGGTTAATATGATCAAGTGGAATGATACACTCTGGCTCTTTACTGAAGCCGAATTTAACAAACTTCCTGATGGTATTGAATTGACATGTATCGACGGTGATAAAGTTGTAAAAGGTGTTGATGTGATTGATATGGACACCCGTGCTAATCATATAGCATTTGGTGTTGAAAATCCATTTGAACATCTCGAATCAGAATTATTCTCTGTCTTTAAATTGTCTTAATCACTTGCCCTATAACTCAAACTAACATATAATACATACACAAGGAGACTTTATGGTTCTTTTAGATATAATCGTGTTGGCGCTGGTATTTGTATTTTTTCTGTTGTTCCTATCAGAAATAGCATTGCCAATGGCCTTCGGTATGCCACTCTTTCCTGACTTTCGGAAATCAACTCCGATGAAGGAAGAAGTGAGCAAAGCTGAGAAGGAGTTAGAAGAGCAGACGGAATTAGTTCGTCTGAATGAGCAGTTAGTAGAAATCTACCGCCGTAAGGCAGAATTGGAGAAGAAGTAATGTGGACGTTTAAGAGAATTTTGACGGCAGGTATTTCGGGAATTATCTTGTTGATTGCCCTGATTATTGTTCCGCAACTATGGTCGAATTTGGATGCAAAGCAAATCATGGTCATCCAGGCACCTATTTCGGGCGAACTTACTGTTCACGTCGATCCGGGTTGGAAATGGCAAGGTATGGGTAAGGTGACGCGGTACTCTCGACGTGACCAATTTAGTTTTAGTTCAGGAATGGATCAGGGCAAGCCACGTGACGAGTCTATCTCTACTCGCTTTAATGATGGTGGTCATGGTAATATTTCCGGAACAATGAACTGGCAGATGCCACTAAAGACTGAACAGGTTATTGCTATACACAAGGATTTTGGATCTACGGATGCGATTGAACAGCAACTGATTCGAACTGCTATGCAAAAGGTAATTTACAATGTAGGTCCTACTATGAGCTCGACTGAATCCAGTGCCGAAAAGAGGCCCGAGATTCCTAAGTATGTTGATGATCAGCTTGCTAACGGGCCGTATCTAACTAAGACTGTTCAAGTCACGCAAAAGGATCCTATTACAGGAACCGATAAGCAAGTCGCTATTGTACAGATTGCGATGAACGATAAAGGTCAGCCGCAGCGTGAATCCGAATCGCAGACCACGCGATATGGCTTGGTGTTGCAGCCTGTGGCTATCAACGAAATCAAGTATGACGCTGTAGTTGAAACGCAGATCAAGGAACGTCAGACTGCTACCACCCAAGTTCAGATCTCCATTGCTAACGCAAAGAAGGCTGAGCAGGAAGCAATCACTACTGCCAAGCAGGGTGAAGCGAATGCAGCTAAGGCTAAGTGGGAACAAGAAACCATTAACGCTAAGGAAATTGCGCTCGCTGAAAAGGGTGTTGCTGTAGCTACGCTTGGCGCAAAGGCTGCTGAACAATACAAGAAGGAACAGATCTTGCGTGGTGAAGGTGATGCACAGGCTAAGTCGCTTCGAATGAATGCTGACGGTGCATTGGATGCGAAGCTGGAAGCGTATGTGACTGTATCCAAGGCGTATGCAACTGCAATGGGCGAATATCAAGGCGCGTGGGTTCCCAGCGTAGTGATGGGCAATGGAACTGGTGGCGGCAATGGTGCTGCGGCATTGGTTGAGATGCTTACTGCTAAGACTGCTCGTGAACTTGGAATTGATATGTCTGTTACTAAGGGCAAGACTGCCAAGTAAGTGAAACACAGGTGGCAACACCTGTTGTAGACCACAAGGTTGTATGTTATAATGACATACAACCTTTTCCTATTATGCCTACATTAGAACTTTTATCAATTGCTGAAGATTCTTATCAATCAGATCGTATTTCTTGTAAGCACGAGGAGCACTACCCTAATAGACAGGTTCTGAAACTAAGTGTCACATCAAAGAAGAATTTGGTAATCGAAGCTCGTTGTCCGAATAACAATCAACCAGCACAGGTAATAACCGTATTTGATATGGACATAGATGGGTTGATACAGTTCTTGCAGGATGCGAAGATATTCATTTCTGAAGAGGAAATGGTTAATAAACTTATGGGAAGGAAATAATGAAACGATATTGGATCAGCTGGTATTCCGGATATTATGAAGATGAAGGATGTTCTGAGCCGCCATTCCAGGTTTGGATTAGTGGCTCTCGTGAACGCCCTAATCACGGACTATCAGATGAAAAATATGCCGAGTATCTGAAAATTGAAGATGAGGATGAAGGATACGAGTTCATTGATAAACATGGTAGGGATACAGCAACCATTTGTGCTATGGTCGAGGCAGAAAGTGTAGATGAGATTTGGCAAGTTGTTGGAAAATATTTCCCAGATCACAAAGAACGCTTCTGTGAAGAACAAGAAGATGGTGCGGTAACTGGTGACAGGTTTGGAAACTTTGAAGGAAAGGTATCGTTGTATGTCTAAGAAAATAATCGATGTGGTGATCGAGACGATTTCGCCATATGACTTCAACAACACACTTGGGAACCTGCAGGCTCATATCAATGATCTGGTTCATCAATACGGCGTAGATGCACGAATGGAATGGGATGGCGATTATTGGGCACCATACTGTGACAGTCCATCACCACGATATGAAGTGAAAGCAATGCGAGAAGAAACTGACGCAGAATATGATAAGCGTGTGGCAGAAGAAACTGCTGCATGTGCTATACGCGATGCTCGCGAACGCAAAGAGTTCGAACGGTTGCAAGCTAAGTTTGGAGCGAAATAATGAAAGCACTTACATTTAACACAAACAGTTGGCATTTTTTGCTTGCCACGAAGATGGCAGGCTACAAGGCACCTTATGTCAGCAAGTATAGTAACGGAGAGATCTATACATATGGAGATAAGGCAGATATCTGCACATACTCCAAATATGTTGTAAGTGGGCTGTTGCTGCTAACACTTGCAGGACTGGCTGTTGCTGCTATCGGATTTATCGTATCACACATCTTGCTCGGCATCTATTTCAGCATTATGTTGGGCATGTGGTTCTTCAGTGATATTGCCGGAGGAGCAATGATTGTCGCAGGCCTCATTTTATTGTGGTTAGGTGTCGCAAAGGCGTGGTCATGGAACTATGATCGAAAGATGAGCACTGAATACCGCAACAGGCCAGATGGTTTTGTGAAACACGCATACAAGAGTTGGAAAGAAAAGTATTGTGTGCAAATTGTATTTAAGGATGAACAACATGACGACAACGCCCGCGCAGACGGACACGATCCAAGAGAGTGATGCAGCCAGGTCAAATAGACTGTCAAGGGAAGATTCAAATTACCAAAATATTGCCGATGTGCATTATGGTGACTTGGAACACTTTATTGGCAACTGCCGCAGACTAAAAGATAAAGATTCATTCGATACAGCCATTCGAGTGTTAGAAGGTATTAGAGATCAAGTCTTAGGGAAAAAGAAATGAGTGAAGTCGAGTCCTTGCGTGCTGCGTTAAAGACTGCTATAATTGCTTTAGATGATTGGACAAATACATATGCTCCAGAGTTTTGCGATGAGGAGCGTGTCAAGCAAGCACAAAACCGCTTGACTGAATATGGTACTTTGTATTACATTGCTACTGTAGTTAAACAATGCAGAGATGCACTAAAGGAATAAAATGTTACCTGTAAAATATTGGGATATCTGGACCTGGCTTATGCTTGCTTGCACCGCATTCAATGCATTCTCTTTCATTACCACCTTTAGCATCCTGAGTTTAATCTTTGGTGTCTTTTGTGGTTATGGATTTGTCAGGAGCGTGACGCGATGAAGATTGTCACGAAAGTTGGTAACTTGATGGATGTTACCAAGGGTCATATCGTCCACGGGTGTAATGCCCAGGGCGTAATGGGCTCCGGGGTTGCGTTAGCTGTGAAGCGTAAATACCCCGGAGCCTTTGAAGACTATGTGGCTATCCACGAAGAAGAGGGACTCGAGTTAGGTACGGCTTATCCGTATTGTCCCACAACCGATCTTGTAATTTGGAATGCCATTACACAAGAAGGATTCGGGCAACCAACTCGTAATTGCAGCTATGATGCAATTCAAACTTGTTTTGAAGACATCAACAATGCTGTCAATGATAGTCATGAGATCGGTATTGTGAAGGAAATTCACATTCCATTTATCGGTGCTGGATTAGGTGGAGGTTCATGGAATATTATCAAAGCTATTATCGAAGACACCGTTCATCATCAAGTGACTGTTTGGTCAATCGACGGTAAGATGCCAGATGGATCAGTAATCGATTTTACTGAGTAGCCTTCACACTTTTTCTTCTCATTTATATTCTTTACACGATAGGGGCGCTCAAATTCTTGTAATGGAATGACGCCTTTATTCCTGTAGAATATCATTGTTCGACAGCAGAGATTATTCACTTCACAGAATTCTTTCATACATTTTATAATAAGGCTATCCCCCAGTGGATCCGTTATAAGATAATCTTTCGCAAAATGATTCTTACTTCCAATTTGTGGAGGCGGTGGAACATTAGTTCGTGCCTTAGCGGAGATTGATATTATTTTTCTTGTTTCAACAGTATGAGTCTTACCAAAGAATCCATTATCATCTCCGTAATGCGAGCATACACCTGCCAGATATGATTTCGTTTCCGGTGTATGTGTTTTACCATAAAAGTTATTTAACTCACCTTTGCTGGTTTCACTTTTCATTATTGAGAATTCAGTTCTTAACCGTTCATACATAGATGAGTTTATTACTTTGGTGGAAGATTTATTTATAATTCGGTTAAATGCGTATAACATCTTACGATAATGTTTTTTAGATACACACATTTTTATTAAAAGCAAGTGACATATATAATGTTCTCTGGCAGTAAGTAGAACCAAATTTTCCCTATCATTAGATCCTCCCAAACTCTTAGGGATAATATGATGTCTCTCGAAGTATCGATACTGAGCATCATCTTTCTTTAACTTTACTCTTGCTTTATTTTGAGAACGTGTTATAATAAGATTATACCAGACAGAATATTTGTTATTTAAGAATATATTATACATATTGTATTTATCTTCTGAACCAGGTCTTGCTGGTGGTATTTGAATCACTTAAAGAAAGAAAACAATGTCTTATTATCTTAAATCGAATGATATGCTGTGGCCCACGAAGCAGGGTCGCTTTGATGTGCGTGATGCACTTCCTGTTGGCACCTATACTGTTGGAGCGGATCCAGAAAAGGGTTGGTACCTGAAGCCTATCACTGATTTTGATATCACTGGTAAGATTTACGGCAACACAACCGACCGTGCTGACCGTATCCTGAATACGTTCCACGAGCGTCCCAATACCACTGGCGTGCTGCTGAATGGTGAAAAGGGCAGCGGCAAGACTATGCTTGCGAAAATGATTTCGCAGAAAGCTGCTCTGCAAGGTATCTCTACGCTTGTTATCAACACGCCATTCTGTGGCGACAGCTTTAACACCTTCATCCAAGAGATTGATGAACCGTGTGTTATTGTGTTCGACGAGTTTGAGAAGGTGTTTGATGAGAAGGAACAAGAAGCCACGCTGACTCTGTTGGATGGTGTGTATCCTACCAAGAAGCTGTTCATCCTTACTGTCAATGACAAGTATCGTGTCAGCCATCATATGCGTAATCGTCCCGGCCGTATCTTCTACATGATTGAATATAAGGGACTGGATGCAGCGTTCATTGAAGAATACTGCAATGATTGTCTGGACAACAAGGAACACATTCCGCAGATCGTGCGTCTTACCATGATGTTTGATTCCTTTAACTTTGACATGCTGAAGGCATTGGTTGAAGAAATGAATCGCTACAAGGAAAGCCCGAACCAAGCAATGGAAATGCTGAATGCGAAACCGTTCGACGCAGGCCAAGTGAAGCACCATGTTGCTGTGTTTGTTGAAGGTAAGGAAATCAAGTCCGAGTATGTGTATCCATCCACCATCCGCGGCAATCCTATCTCCCAAGACGAACTGGAGTTCCGTCTGGATCTGGATCCGGATAACAGTGACAGTGAATACACTGAGCTGGAAATCACTCCACGTGATCTGAAGAAGATTGATCCGGAAGCTGGTACGTTCACTTACATTCTGAATGAAGGTAAGCCGAATACTACTGTGTTGGTATTTACTCGTGAAAATAAGAGTAAGGTTACCTACAATTGGTTGGATGCGTTTTAATTTAACTTAAAGGAAAATCATGTTTCGTAAAATGACTGTTGCGGTAATCTTGGCATTGGGCATGGCAACTTCGTTTGCCTCCCAGACCGCATTGGATACAAGTGGATTGTCGGATGCACAAGTTGCCGAGTTGAAAGCTCATGCTGCAAAAGTGGTAGCGGAAGCTGCCAACCAAGCAGCCGGAAATAGCATTTCTTCTGTTGTTGCTAATCCAGGTGCTGCTGTTACTCTTGCCGCAACATGGGGCCAACAGGCTGCATCAGCAGCCGAAGGATTTGCTAAGGCGCTGGGTATCGCTGCAAAAGAACTTGGTATTACAGTAAATGACTTTTTGCACACTGATGCTGGTAAGTTAACTGCTGCTCTAATTATTTGGAAGGTGGCTGGTACCACAATTGTCCATATGCTGTACGGTATGCTGTTCATTACAGTTGGTTTGAGCATTGTGCGAGTTGTCTATATGCGCCTGTTCACAAAGGGGTACGAGAAGGTTGAGTACAGTCGCTTTGGTGGCTTCTTCAAAGGCACCAAACTAATTCGTGTACCAAAGAGCTTCCATGATCTAGACAATGACGGTGAATGGCTTGCATTTTGGGTTATGATTGCCTTAACAATCGGTGTACTGTTGATTGGTGGTACGTTTTTCTAAACACCAATTGACCTGTAAACAGGTCTAACTTATAATTAGGGGTATGCAGGAGACTGTATACCCTTTTTCATTTAGGAGCATCATGGGATATGTAGCAGAGAGAAGCAATATTAGGACTTTGCGAGAGGATGATCCTATGTTTCATATTGTCGGAAATATTACACTGACACCGCGAGCCGGATTTGAAATTAGCAAAGGATGCCCCACCGAATACTTCAGTATCATAAGAAGGGCAATCAACAATGGTTGGATAAAGCCTGTCGCATATATGCGTGATGATGAATTGATGTGGGATAAGATAAAAGGTTGATATGAAAGTTCAAGTTCACAAATGTAGGATTACAGGAAAACTTTTCGAAGATAAGGATCGTGCGAAGTACATCCTGCATTTAAAGGCTATGCGAGCAAAGCAGAAAGAACTGCGTCTGCACGAAAAGATCCGTAAGGAATTTGGTGCGTGGCTTGCGAAAGAAAGATCAGAGATCTGCGATCCGAATGATATTATTCCGTGGTTTATGAAGAACCAACGATATATCATGGATGCAGCCGATGCTCTCAAATTTTCAAATAATAAGAAATATCAGAATGGATTTCATCCAGATGATAGATTCATTGATATCACAATGAGGATCAAATATAGTCCGTGTGTATCTAATTCACATCAATGCCCTGATAACGGTATAACAAATTGGTGTGCTAGAGATCCCGGTGTTACAAGTTACCCTGGGTGGGAAGGCCATATTGATGGTACACTGGTAAGACCTTCCAAATATAACTGGTCGTACCCTTCCTCTGAAGCACTTAATATTGTCGGACTGAAGACAGGCAGCGGTAGCGGCGGCAACGAGAGTTGGGGATATGACGTTAAGGTGTTCCTTGCCGATTGGCCTGGTCTTGGACAGATACTTACCATAAATAAACTGAAGGGTATATCATGAGTATTGAAAACGAATTTGGATTCATTGGTTGGTGTAAGGATGATTACGAAAATCACGACAAAGTCTGGGGTTATTTCTATCGCCCTACGCCTAATGCAAATACGTGGACTCGTAAGAGCAGCGGCTGGAATTGCTGTGTTTTTTGGGCAAGACGTGGCAAGGCAATGCAGTTTAAGGCCGATGTCACCGGCTACGAGCTCGACAAGCTGGTCCAATCCAAGCTTAAGAAGGGCTACGACCGCATCTCCCAACCAAAGTTGTTTGAAATCTGGCCTACCTTTATTTCTGAAGCAGAAGGTAAACTAATGTGGGATGTTTTGAGTGGCAAGGTTAAATAAAAACCACTTGACGTATTTAAGCATTAGTAACATAATAGACACATAGCAAGATTTTTTAACCCCAGGAGAATAACTTAAATGGCTACACTTGATACACACCGCGTTGAACGCCCACGCGACGTCCGCACCCTCCTTACCCGCTGCATGAAAGTGGGTCGTCCGGCGATGATCTGGGGTCCGCCCGGTATTGGCAAGTCTGAACTGATTGCGGAGATTGGTGCTGAAACCAATCGCCCTGTGATTGACATGCGTCTGCTCTTGCTTGAGCCGACTGACATCAAGGGCATTCCTTATTACGATCCTGAAACCAAGACAATGAAGTGGGCCCAGCCTGCAGACTTGCCGACCGAAGGTTTCTTCTCCAATGCGATTTTGTTCCTGGACGAAATCAATGCTGCACCTCCAAGTGTGCAGGCCGCAGCTTACCAGCTGATCCTGAATCGCCGTGTTGGCGAATATCACCTGCCGAAGGGTGTGTCGATGGTTTGCGCTGGCAACCGCGATAGTGATAAGGGTGTTACCTATCGTATGCCCAGCCCGCTTGCGAATCGTTTGGTTCACATCGAAATGGCTGCAAACTTCGAAGACTGGCAAAAGTGGGCAATTGGCAACCGTGTCCATGCTGACGTGGTTGGCTTCTTGTCGCACCACAAGCAAAAGCTCTTCAACTTCGACAGCAAGAGCCCGGACAAGGCATTCGCTACTCCGCGTAGCTGGGTGTTCGTTGGTCAACTGATTACAGACGACCTGCCAGAATCCATGAATACTGCATTGGTTGCAGGTACGGTTGGTGATGGCTTGGCAACTGAATTCAGCGCACACCGCAAGGTTGCTGCTCGTATGCCAAAGTCGGAAGATGTGTTGATGGGCAAGGAAAAGACATTGAATGTCAAGGACTTGAGCGCAATGTATTCGCTGACGATCTCCATGTGCTACACTTTGCAGGAATGGGTTGCAAAGGCTAAGGCTAAGGAAGAAGGCTTTGGTATGGATACGTGGCATGAATGCGTTGATCACTTCTTTGAGTTCATGATGGCTAACTTCCAGACTGAAATGATTGTGCTGGGTGCCAAGACTGCGCTGCGTGACTATGCGCTGCCAATCAACCACCGTCAACTGAAGACGTTCAAGGGCTTCCATGAGAAGTTCGGGAAATATATTCTCGAGGATTGAAATTCCCGTGGCAAGGTTCACATTAAAAACATTCTATGGTGTGGAGCAACTTGAGTGCTTCACCCATAGAAGTGGTGATAAGCTGCGAAGCATTCTCTCTCACAGTAGCTATGACCGTGCAGGCCAAACTGGACCGTTTGGTGAAATAATAAAACACCCCGATAAGTTTGAAGTATTCGACTCTGTAATGGAGAAGATATTTCAGGGTAACATCAAAGAGACATTAGTCTTTATAAGGAATATATAATGATGACACAAGAATACTCTATTGTTGAAGGAAACGATAGGCTAACGGTTATTAACAGTGTGAATGGTTTATTGCTCGCGGGATGGAAACTACATGGTAGTACATTCATGACAACCGTTGTTCTTGGAAATAATGGTGTGACAAAATATTCTCAAGCATTGGTTCGGGATATCGAAGTACCGGGTGCGTGGGGATAATCCTATAGACTGTTTGCCCACATAAGTATATAATATAGATAACAAAGGAACAAACATGGCAGCAAATAACAGTCCAGAAGCAGTCATTGAGCAAATCATTCGAGCGCGGATTTCGCTGCTCCTTCAACAACCGTTTTGGGGTACACTTGCAACTCGGTTGATCATGAAGGATGCTACAGATGAAACATGGTGCAAGACTGCTGGCACCGATGGTCGCTATTTTTATTACAACAGGGACTTCATTAGCAAATTGAATAAAGCTGAATGCATCTTTCTTGTTGCCCACGAAGTTGAACACTGTGTCTACGATCACATGAGTCGTCGTGGTAGCCGTAAGCCCAAGATGTGGAATGCTGCGGCTGACTTTGTTATCAATTACGAACTCCACGAACACAATGTCGGCAAGCTTCCAGATCCAAAGACATCTGGTGTTACTGCCTGCTTTGATGCAAAGTACAAAGGTATGTTTGCGGAAGAAGTGTATGAACTCTTGCTGAAAGATCCAAACGCCAATTGGCCCGAGTTTGACGTTCACTTGGAGCCGGGTGATGGCAAGGGTGAGCCGATGACAGATGAAGAGCGTCGTAACCTTACAGACGAAATTCGTGCTGCGGTTATGCAAGCTGCCAAATCCGCAGGTGCTGGTAACACACCGTTGGGTGTGAAGCGTATGTTGAAGGATTTGGTTGAGCCGCAGATGGATTGGCGCGAGATCCTTAACATGAAGATCCAATCCATGATCAAGAATGACTTTACGTGGAGCCGCTGCTCGCGTAAAAGCCAGGCAAGCGGTATCTATCTTCCGGGCACAAAGGAAGATGTGAAGGTTAAGGCTGCGGTGGCAATTGACTGCTCGGGTTCTATGAGCGAAGATATGCTGCGCGACTTGCTCAGTGAGACCAAAGGTATCATGGAACAGTTCATGGACTTTGATCTTGAAGTTTGGTGCTTTGATACTCGCGTGTATGGCTATGCCAAGTTCAATCCGGAAAACATTGACGAGATTGATGACTACGAAATCAAAGGTGGCGGTGGTACCGACTTCATGTGTAATTGGACTTACATGAAGGAAAATGATATCCAACCTGAACGCTTCATCATGATGACAGACGGCTACCCTTGTGGTAGTTGGGGTGACGAATTATATGCAGATACGTTATTCCTAATTCATGGTGATGCACAACGGCGAATTGTGGCTCCATTTGGAATGACTGCCTGGTATGAAGCGCCAAATAAGAAATAATTAACTAAGTCTTCCCACTATACAATTTGGTGGGCATTCTTTTGAGAGGTATGATTTAATACCATCATTATACCAATGTTTACCGGAATTATTATCCTGTCCGGGCATCCCTTTTCTTTTTCGAGACCACTCATTCTTTGTTGTTTCTGAATGAGTGTGTTTTCCTGCTAATCTGGCCGCAGATATATTATCTTTCCATTCTTGTGTCATAGCAGTTCTAACTTTAGTTGATTTGGATATACCTTCACTAACTCTATCACATTCTTCCTGTGTTCTTACCTTACCCCACATAGGATTATTCGGCCCGCTGTTTGCTATACCTGCATTTTCCCTTAGTTTTTTATACGTTTTTGCTGTAATCTTGTGCCTGTTTTGATTCATGCTATGTCTGGCCATAGTAAGTAGAGCAAGGTGCATTTTAGATAGATTTTTGCCATCTACCATTTTAGTCAATAATAGATGACATATGAAATGTTCCTTAGCGGTAAGTAATACAAGATTTTCTCTATCATTAGCATTACCATCAATCCATCCCGCAGGCCCTTTGCGTTTTCGTAGTTTATAAAAACACTCGGGAATAATATGATGTTTCTCAACATAAGAGAATGCATTATCTCTTGTTTTTGCTCGGTTGATTATGCTAAAATAACATTTGGTATATTTGTTTTGTAGGTAGATCATACTATTATTTATCTACTTATGAAGATTAGTGATGTGATACACGAAAGAAAAAGATGAACAATTATTTACTGCCAACAGACGACATCTTCTTAGACGATGTTGCAAAGGCAATTGCCAAGAACAGGTTATTGAGTGAAGCAGAGGTCATTGTGGATGACGAGCTTGGTGCTGATTTCGATGTTGAAGAAGCACTCGAAACTATGTTTACTCCTATCTTTGAAGAACTTTGGTCGGGCCATTCAAAGAATGATATACATCAAAGAAAGATGTATAGAGAAGACGCAAGGGTTGCCATTGCAGCCATAAACCTAAAGTTACTCACTCTCGACCAATAGGGAGGATAAATACATCAATGAGGCCCATTGATGTCAAATTCCCTATTCTTTAAAATCAAAGATAGTGTCGATATAGATAAACATCGACTACTCGAAATCTTCTTCAAAGATTGGGTAGATGATTCGTGTGATAATCAAGTTCAATACAAAATCGAAAGAGATGTAATAAAAGATTGGGAACCAGGTATGGTTCATTATCGAGAAACATTTCGTGTAGATTTCGAAAGACGTGAAGATGCTGTAGCAATGAGCCTTAAAGGCGTCCCACGCGAGTTTCAGCAGTATTTGGAAATAGTTAAGCAGATTGCTTGACCTATCTTGGTGCTAGCCGTATACTAGCAACAGGACTCTTAGTCCGCCCCTTAATAGAAATAAAAATCATGGATACACTTTTACTTAACGCCGATGGCCAACCGCTCTCTCATGTACCTCTTTCAGTAGTAACATGGCAAGTCGCCGTGCGTCTAATGTTTCTGGGCAAAGTGAAGGTCCTGAAGTCCTACGACGAATGGATTGTTAGATCGCAATTTTTGGAAATGAAAGTTCCATCTATTGTTATCATGACTGAACAAGTCAAGTGGAGCAAGACACTGAAGTACAGCCGTAACAATGTGTACCTGCGAGACGATTTTACATGCCAACTTCAAACCAGCAGCCGTTGTAAGGAGGCTAAGGGTAAAGTGAAGTTGACTGAATTGACACTCGACCACGTGGTCCCAAGATCGCATGGTGGTAAGACCAACTGGTTGAATGTATGTACATCCTGCAAGACGTGTAACAGCGACAAGGGTGCCGACCATTTGATCATACCAAAGAAGAAGCCTTACAAGCCAACTTACTACGAAATTTTGGCTAAGAGGAAGACTCTGCCGATTCATATCCGTGATGAAGAATGGAAATTCTATATCAATTGGCCAGAACATTTGGTCAAAGTTTTGCCGCAGCCGACCGGGCCAGCGCATTAGTTAGGTACTAGCTAACTAATGGAAGAAAGCACCTTCGGGTGCTTTTCTTTTGGTTATATATTGTGTTAATGACAAATAATGTTAAAAAGAAGCTCTTTTTGTCCAATAAATTCACATTTTCTTGTACGAGATCGATAAATAAAAACGTATAGAATTGCTCTTACACCTAAACCATTTTAACGGAGAACAACATGGCAAAAGCAAACAAGAAGGCAGCAGCACCAGAAGTAGTAGACGTACCAGTGACAGCAGCAACAGAAGCTCAAACAACAACATCAGTAGAACCAGTTCAGCTTACAATTGCTGATCTTCAACTATTAGCTCGCGTTGTGGATTTGGCTTCACGTCGTGGTGCATTCCAGGCAGGCGAATTATCGCAAGTGGGAGATGCTTATAACAAGCTATCCGGGTTCCTTGCATATGTAGAAAG
>Ga0114951_10004003_pt1 | contig 14735 bp, 13 predicted proteins | sample AM7aDNAmetaG_FD_88677 | JGI IMG/M metagenome (GOLD analysis project Ga0114951, IMG submission 88677) | Freshwater microbial communities from Finland to study Microbial Dark Matter (Phase II) - AM7a DNA metaG | ecosystem: Environmental > Aquatic > Freshwater > Lake | place: Finland: Lake Alinen...
GGTAATGCGCTGAGTTTTGCCACGAAACGCTGGGAAACGATGAAACAATCTGAAGTTCTGCTGAAAATTTTCAAACGTACAATGCTGATTTTTCTGATTGGATACCTGATGTATTGGTTTCCATTTTTCAAACTCGATACTCAATCACATTTGATTTTATCACCCATTTCACATACCCGCATTTTGGGTGTACTACAGCGAATTGCACTTTGTTACGGCATATCAGCACTATTGGTTTATTATCTTGGAACATGGAAAACAATTTGGATTGGAATTGCATCATTATTGGTTTACTGGGTCTTATTACTTGCTTTTGGAAGTGCCGGAGCTGAATTCAGTAAAACCGGAAATGCTGTATTGCGCTTTGATACCTGGCTGTTGGGAATCGATCATTTGTATAGAGGCGAAGGTTTTCCGTTTGACCCGGAAGGAATTTTGAGTACCATCCCGGCATTGTTTAATGTGATTGGCGGATATGTAGTCGGTGTATTTCTGCAGAAAAAAGTAGAAAACACGAAAGGACTTGTTCGTTTGGCACTTGCCGGAGCTATTTTTGTATTACTGGCAGTGTTATGGAATTACTACTTCCCCATTAATAAAAAACTGTGGACAAGTTCCTATGCCTTGCTGACGGTTGGTCTGGATTGTGTGTTGATAGCTGGAATTGTATATCTTATTGATTTTCTTGGATTGAAAAAGGGAACACATTTCTTTTTGGTAACAGGCAAAAATCCACTTTTAATTTATCTATTAAGTGAGGTAGGTGTTACAATTATGTTTTTAATCACTATTGGAAATGAATCTCTTTTCAGATGGCTTTATAGTTATATTTTTGTACTAGCCGGTGATTATTTTGGTGCTTTTCTTTTTGCTGTGTGGTGGATGTTGACTTGTTGGATGGTCGGTTATCTGTTGGACAAAAAAAAGATTTACATTAAGATCTGATTTTAACTCAAATTTCTTACTGAATATATTGCCTGATTAACTTAAACCACTATCTTTGTAACCATTATTTAATCCAATTTATAATCAGTTGTATGAAAAAATTAATTTTATTATCAGTTCTTTTTCTTGGTTTAGCTTCTTCAACTGTAAGTGCACAAACTTACAGCACCAACAAGTTTAAATTTGACTCCCGCATGTACATTCCACAGTTTGGAGACCCTTATAACCCAGCATTAAGCGGTGTTTGTTCATTTATTATGCCAGGATTGGGACAAATGATTTCGGGTGAAGTGGGGCGTGGATTGGGTTTTTTAGGTGGTTCGGCGGCATGTGGATTGGTTGGTTTTGTTGGATATGGAATCGTTGTAACGAATGCATACAATGGTAATAGCTCAGCAGCTGAAGCAGGCTTAAGTTTAATGCTCGTTGGGTTTACAGCAATGGCAGTAGTCGATATCTGGGCCATTGTGGATGCAGTAAATGTAGCCAAGGTAAATAACATGTATATACAAAGTTTGCGCAAAGCTTCTTCCATTAATTTTGAGTTAGCACCTTATATTTCACAAATTTCTGTAAATAATAAAATAGAGACTCCTGTTGGACTGAGTCTGAAGATGTCTTTTTGATTTTCTCAAAAACATCTCAAAAAATCCGTTGTCCGATTGACATCGGATTTTTTTTGTTTGAATAAGAACACAGCCATGTTGCCTATAATCTGTATGAATTTACCCCATAAGCGGGATGTATTTCAAAAAGACTATTATTTACAATTAAAACTACAAAACAGCAATTATAACAATATATGTAAATACGCAAGCATATTATGTGTATTTTATTTAATATATTATAATTTATAGCGTTCAATCCATTCTGAAGGCAGAAAAATCAATTATTTTATATAATACAAGGCTTAATATATGTTATTATAGTTTATATTTATAAAATATATAATTCCATTTAACGCACTTACACAATAACTGATTAATTTTGCCGTACAATTAGCAGTTATGAAAAGAAGAACAATCTGGATACTTATCGTTTTAATGGTTCTCACTTTTGTGGGACTCATTCTTTTGCAGGCTCGCTATGTACGCATTAATGCTGAAATGATTGAAAATCAGTTTAATGACAATGTTCAGCGAAGTTTGTTTCAAACGGTGAGTCTGGTGGAGGAAAACGAAGCACTTGAATACCTAAGTCAAACCCTTCAGGGAGTTGATTATAGCGAAAACAAGAACAAGGTGCTGAGTCTTCAGGCTCAAAATGTGCGGTTGAAAAGCAATATCGACAGCATGGCTGAAAATCTGAAGCTGACTTCCGAACAGAAAAACAGACCATCAGTCAGGTTATCAACCAGTCACGGTAAATCCACTATTCAGGAAACTTCCAAATATCTTCAGGATAAGTTCAAACAGAATTTTTCGCGCTCCAAAACTATTCTCGATCAGGCTGTTTTCCGTTGGATGAAGGAAATAGATCAAAAAGATATCACTGACCGCATAAACTTTGACGAACTGAACAGTATTTTAGAAAAAGTGCTGGTAAATAACGGCGTAAGTCTGCCTTTTACCTATTCGGTGGTTGACAAACAGGGAAAAGTGATTTATCAGTGCCACAAAGAAATTCATGCACAGATACTTGATAAGAAGAATAATATCTATACACAGCGGTTTTTCCCGTTGGAAGAATCCAACAAAGTAGCCTACTTACAAGTAAACTTTCCCACCAAGCAAAACTACATTCTGAGTTCGATGAATCTGCTATTACCATCAATTGTACTTATTGCATTGGTGCTTGGAGTATTTATCGTTGCAATTATCATTATCTTCCGACAGAAGCAGTTGAATAATATGAAAAATGATTTCGTGAATAATATGACTCACGAGTTCAAAACACCGATTTCGTCAATTTCACTGGCATCGCAGATGTTACAAGACCCCGGAGTTGGGAAAACTCCCGAAACACTGAAACATATATCAAACGTGATTCGTGATGAAACAAAACGGTTAAGTTTTCAGGTGGAAAAAGTATTGCAAATGGCTATTTTCGAAAAAGATAAGTCTATTTTAAGACTTAACGAAATGAGAATAAATCCCCTTATTTCGGATATTATCAGCAATTTCTCACTGAAAGTAACTAGCAAAGGTGGTAAAATAACATCAAACCTCAAAGCAACTTATGATGTGGCACTTATTGACGAAGTGCATTTTACCAACGTAATTTTCAATTTGATGGACAATGCATTGAAATACACTGATAAGCCACTGCTGTTAACTGTGGAAACTTGGAATGATATCAAAAATTTGTATATCAGCATTGAAGATAACGGAATAGGAATAAGCAAAGAAGATTTGAAACGCATTTTTGAAAAATTCTACCGTGTTCATACCGGTAATCTCCACAATGTGAAAGGTTTCGGACTTGGATTGGCTTACGTGAAAAAAATTATTACCGAACATAAAGGAACCATAAAGGTGGAAAGTGAACTGAAAATTGGAACTAAATTTATAATAACAATACCAACTTTAAAAAATTAACATTATGACAGACGAAAAAGTAAAAATTTTGCTGTGCGAAGATGACGAAAATCTTGGCATGCTTCTCAGAGAGTATTTGCAAACCAAGGGTTACGATGCAGATTTGCAGCCCGATGGCGAAGCCGGTTACAAAGCTTTTTCACGTAATAAATACGATTTGTGCGTATTAGACGTGATGATGCCTAAAAAAGACGGATTTGCACTGGCAGCCGACATCCGCGCGATGAACGCCGAAGTGCCTATTGTGTTTCTTACCGCTAAATCAATGAAAGAAGACATTCTTCAGGGATTTAAACTGGGTGCTGACGATTATTTATCAAAACCATTCAGCATGGAAGAATTGCTTTACCGCATTGAATCAATTTTGCGCCGCGTAAAAGGCAAACGTGCTAAAGATGTGGTTGTATATCAGATTGGTGCATTCACATTCGATGCTCAGAAACAAATGCTTATGTTTGGAAATGAAGCTAAAAAACTGACAACCAAAGAATCTGAATTGCTGAATTTGCTGGCTGCAAACGCTAACAACATTCTGGAACGTAATTTCGCATTGAAAACAATCTGGGTTGACGACAATTATTTCAATGCCCGTAGTATGGATGTATATATCACCAAATTACGCAAGCTATTGAAAGACGACCAAAACGTGGCTATTATCAATATTCACGGTAAAGGTTATAAACTGATTACTCCACAGATTAAAGAAGATTAAGATGTGATTGATTTTGCATGAAAAAAGTCTTCAGAAGCAATTCTGAAGACTTTTTTGTTTAGTAGTAATCGGGCAGATTTCATTTTAGCTACAATAGCTATAATCCCGACCTCTCGGATATGTTTTTTTATTGTAAAAAGCTTGCACACTGCCACTGGGATTTGTTATCCCAGTTTTTGTATTCTTTGGATTTCTCGTTCAACTCTGCCGCTTGGCTTGCCAAGAATCCAGTAGCATATCCGGATGTAAAATATTTTCTTTAATTCGGATTTCAAATCCTAAGAATACATACAGTTGGGATAAGCATAACTTGTCCCGAATATCGGGATCCAAACAAACAGCGCAATCATTTTCTCATTTAATGAACATATCCGAGAGGTCGGAGTATCGAACAAGTAGGCTCATATCCACTACTCCTGAGGTCGGAGTTACCGTTTTGTCATTTCATTTTTTTTTATTGCAACGTTACAAACGTTAAACAAACGCCCACTCGTTGAAAACGAGTGGTAGCGTTTCTCGATACTAACTTACTTCTTCACCGGTTGCCACTGGTACGCACCAATATCGGGTTTATTGTTTCTGGGGTTTCCGTTCAGGTCGAGCGGGAATTTAGCAGCCACGGTTGGGTCGGCTTTGCCACGTACAGGCGAAACCGAATCGGGCATAAAGTTGAAATATATTTTCTTTTCGTAGTCGTACCTAATACTTTTGAAAAGGGTATCCTTTTGAGCATACCAACGTATGCTACTAAACTGAGGCAGCTTCAGTGAATCAGGTTTACGGATATAGCAATGATCGAAAATACCATTGTATTGATCCAAATAACGGCTTGCCAAGCTGAATTCGTTCTCGTAATTACCGCTTATAATGCAGTTACGAAATTCTGTCTACATAGGTGCAACACGGTTCAGATTCATTATCATTAATGCCGGCTTTTTGTCTCGCGTAGTAGGTTGCACGGAGCTGTTGTCGAAATAATTGGCAATGGTGCTTTGCAGAAAAGTATGTTTTCCACCATTCAGGTATACACTGTAACTGCTGGTATTTGAAATTTCGGAATTAGTAACCGTCACATTTGCATTTTGAACAATCAGACCATAAAGCAAAAAATTATGAATCCGACAGTCCGAAATCTGAAGGTTTGGTAAATTGTTGAAACTATTATTCCTTACATAAATACCTACATATCCACTGTTCATGTTCACGTGACTAAATACATGATTAGTTCCTTCACCCAATAAAAAGATACCGCCCCACTGACCCGCTACATTATTATACGGAAAAGGTGTAGAAAACTTAATATCATCCAACCGGTCACCACGCATCAGAATGGGATTGTCGAAAGTTCCTTCTGCTTTCAGATTTCCATACACAATCAGGTTGGCATTGTTATGAAAATAGAATTTACAGCCGGGTTTAATGGTTAGGGTTCTGTTTGCTGCAACAATAAAACTATCCCTAATATAATAGGGATCAGTCGATGATAGTGTAGTATTCCTTAATATTTTACAATTCAGAAATAATTTATTAATTATATTAATTCTCTGACCATAAGCCTCTAATTTTACGTTTTGAAGCATACCGTTAGTCTGAAAAACAATGGAATCACGAATAAATAGTGATGAGTTGGTTTTAATAGTAACAGAAACAAAGATATACATACTGTCCTTCGCACGAATTTCAACGTTTTTAAACTGATTTAATGAATCCAGACTTCCATCCACATTAATTCTATAAGCTGAACTTTTACCTCCGGCTAGGTACAATTGACTTATTTTCAGGGCGTAATTATTTCGATTGTAAACCAGTATTTTAGAAGTGGCACTCCCTACAGTTGTAAAAACTGTATCGAAGGTAAGGGTATCTTTCGAAAAACTGAGTTTATATTTCGGATTGGTTGTAAAAACATCATCATTGCACGATGTAAGTGATACTGCCAGTACAACCGACACCAAAAGAATAAAACTTTGAAGAAACTTGTTTGTGAATAATAACATATCAATTTTTAATACGTGCTGAAAACAATTCTTTATTTTGCTGCAAATTTACGCTAAAAAGATTATTTTATCATAATTATAGGCTATATTTGTGGAATAAATTCTAAAAAGCACGACCATGGCAAGCCGCAAAAAACTTAAAAAGACGATTAAATTTGTTTCATCCGAACTGATTACCGATATCTATTTTCATTGCCTGATGTCGGGCAAAATGGATGAACAAACTGTTGATAATCTGGTTGTTGAAATTATGAATCTGAATCGTGAATTTGTACTCAGAGCCAACCGTCCCGATGGTAAAGACAACCCTAAATTGGTAAAAGCCTATTACTCCAAATTGTTTGCCGATTGGCAAGCTAACACTTCACAAATTATTTCCAAAACAGAAAAACTCTGAAATTTATTCAAAATTAAATGTAAGGGTTATCATTTTAGAAGTTAATTTCGATAATGCATTTGAAAATCTCTGTTTTTCAGGAGTTATTGAGCCTGCACGCCCACTATTTAACGGAACAAATATATCGTTGAAACTTATTGAATACTTCAGTTCCGGACACAGTTTGAAGAACGAAAAATAAATATCACAACCTACCCCAAATTCAGTATAGAAATCCAACGGTTTTAATAATACCGGATTCTCAGTATTGGTGGCCAAATCAATCGAAGCACCACCTCCTGCAATTACATAAGGACGGATATTCCCGTTTCGTTCTGAACTAAATTTCAGATAAAAGGGCACGCAAATTGGGATTGATTGTATTATAGTCCAATCATCACCTGTTGTGGGCGCATAATTCAATTGCCTTTCTCCAAAATGTAAAGTTGGAGTGCAACGCAGATTCATATACCTGTTTAGCCTTAAATCAGTGATGATTCCAACCGAAAAACCCGGTTTCAGAATTGAAACTCTAGCATCATACACCGTTCCGTTGATGTCAAGCAGGCTTGGAGTTACATAAAAATCCATGGAATTAAATCCGAGTGAAAACCCAAAATGAAAAGGTTTCTGGTCAACATATAATAAGTTTCCCTGAGCCATGAGTGTTGTTGATAAACAACAAATAAAAATCGGAATTAATAAAATGCTTTTCTTTACAGGGACTTTCATGCTAACCACTTAAATAGTAGAATACAAACGTATAAATAAATGCTTTATTATACAAGCTATCTGCTTATAAAAAAGGTTGTTTCTCTTATTTAAAGAAAAACAACCTTTAAAGTTATTTTATGTGGACTTAAAGCATTGTTCCAAAAACATAATAAATCAGTGCAGCCAATGCAGCGCTTACAGGAATAGTGAGAATCCAAGCTATCATTAAACTACGGGTTACACCCCAACGCACAGCTGATAAGCGTTTCACAGCACCTACTCCTATAATTGATCCGGTTATTGTATGGGTTGTACTTACAGGAATTTTCAGAATTTCAGTAATATACAACGTTAAAGCACCGGCAGTTTCAGCAGCCACGCCTTCAAGCGGTGTTACTTTGGTAATGCGTGAGCCCATGGTTTTGATAATTCGCCAACCTCCGGACATTGTACCAAGTGCAATGGCTGTAAAACAGGCAAATGCAACCCAATCGGGAATTTGTTTTATATCATGAATCCCCACATCAAGTCCGTTTTTATGATATGCTGCATACAATGCTGCAGCAATAATTCCCATAACTTTTTGTGAATCGTTCAATCCGTGACCAATACTGAATAAACCAGAAGAAACCAACTGAAGCTTTTTAAACCAGTTATTAGCTTTGTGTGGGTTTACTTTTTTGAAAATATACAAAATCAAAATTGTCAGTAATATAGAAATAACCATCCCTACAAACGGAGCCAGTATAATAAACGAAGCAATTTTAACAATTACATCGGATTTAATGGCTACAAAACCCGAAGCCGCAATAGCTGCACCGGCAAAACCACCAATAAGTGTGTGTGAAGAAGAAGATGGAATACCAAGCCACCAAGTAGCTAAGTTCCACATAATTGCTGCAATAATTCCTGAAAATATAATAGGAAGTGTAATGTAATTTTCTAATACAGCCTTTGAAACCGTGTTGGCAATACCAAAACCACTAAAATATTTGGCTATAAAAAACGCCACAAAATTAAAAGCAGCAGCCCATAAAACAGCTTTGAAAGGTGTAAGTACTTTGGTTGAAACAATCGTTGCAATGGAGTTCGCGGCATCATGAAATCCGTTGATATAATCGAAAACCAAAGCAAGGACGATAATAGTTATTAAAAGCGTCATGTTATTGATTTACGGTTAGTTATGCGTACTTAATAATAATTGTTTTGATAATTTTACCAACACTATCAGCTGCATCAGTAGCTTTTTCAAGCTCAGCCATAATGTCTTTCAGCTTCACTAATTCAATAGCATCTTTCTGATTCTCGAACAAGTCAATCAGGAAGTTTTCATAAACCTCATCAGCTCTGTTTTCAATAGCATGAAGATCAAGGCAATACTGAGTAGCTTTCTTGGCATTCTTTTTCAAAACATCTAATTCGTCTACCGCCAAACCAATTTTAACTGCACATTCTTTAATAAAAGTTGCCATTTGTACAGCACTTGCAGGAATTTCCTTTGGATTATAAAGTACAATTCGTTTCGCACAACTATTTATAAAGTCTGTGACATCATCTAATTTATCAGCCAATTGATGAATATCTTCACGATCAAATGGTGTAATAAATGTTGAATTTAATTCGCTAAAAATTTTAGCAGACAAAGCATCGCCCTTGCGTTCTTGTTCTTTAATTTTTTCGTAAAACAAAATAGCTTTCTTGTGATCGCTGTTTTGAACACATTCAATAATTAAATCAGATGCAACAAGAATTACTTCCGCCATTTCTTTCAGAATAGGAAAAAACTTAGGCTCTTTTGGTGTGAATTTGCTAAAGAATGAATTGTTCATAACAAAATTTGTTTTAGTGTTATTTTAATTTGATTATTTATGTGTTTATTTACTGATTTATAGGCAAAAGCAAATTAAATTCAACTTTACACTCTATATTTTAAGCACCACAAAAATACTAAAAACTTTTCATGTTACAGTATTTAATTCAAAATTTAATAGATTTGTAACATCGGCATATAATGCTGATTTTAAATCCATTACAACACACTTTCTCAGCGATTAACGAATAATTACAAAATAATCTTTACTTGAAATTGGAATGGAACCCTAGCTAAAAATAAATTACGGTTATGAACAATGTTCAAATTTATCTGTTTAAGAAAAAAAACACCTAAAAGTTTTTTTTCGTCCTGAAAAAGTTTTACTTTTGCAGCACTAATTAGTACTAACAAAAAATATTTAGAAAAATGGCTTACGTTATTTCAGAAGATTGTATTGCTTGCGGATCATGTATCAGCGAATGTCCTGTTGAAGCAATCGCAGAAGGCGATATTTATGTAATTGATGCTGATGTATGTACAGATTGTGGCACTTGTGCTGATGTTTGTCCTTCAGAGGCAATTAGTCCGGCATAATTACAATGTTTTATAACAAAAATACCTGTCAGAATTTCTGACAGGTATTTTTTTATGGTCGGTAATCAGATTGTTCCAGCATTTTCTGATAATTGTTATCATTCATCAAATCCCTTAAACTGACATTCGGATTATGTTTCATGTAACTACACACTATTTGGAATCCAATCCATGTTCCAAGCCTTCCGGGCGAATCCTGTGAAATAGGAGCTGTAAAAGGAGCATCGTTGATGTATTTCTGAATCAACATAACATCTGTTGAAAATAAATGCTTTTGATCAATTATAGATGCCCAAATTTGTTTTTCCATCCCTTCACTCCATTTTAACTGATCGGGTGTGTAACCGATAATCTTTTCGGATTTCTCATTTGGCATAAATACCGACATGAGATAAAGAACTTTTCCGCGGAAGAGCATATTATCCAGTAAACGGTATTGAGAACTATTTATCCTGAATATTCTAAAAAGTGTAGCCGAAACCAAATCAGTTGTCAGACATTCACGTTTCATATTTACAGTCATATATTTATAGTTCAGACCTAGATATGCCGGATAATCACTTCCTAGGTAAAAATCGGTTCCAATAGCTATTATAGTATTGTTCATAATTATGGAACGGTTGAATCCGGATACAAAAAAGTACAGTTCCGGCAGTTTTACTTCGGGGAAATAATAATGAATGTATGAATATGCATCTGAAACGTCTTTTTCAATATCCGATATGTCATTGAATGTATCAAGTGCTTTTCTATTTGATTTTGTGAAAGCTGTATCATTCAAAAATTTTGATACCAACGATTTTACTGCCGAAGTATCTCTGGCTGTAGTATCCATTATTTCATAGGCAAATAAAGGCAAAAAAACAGGATAGTCATTATAAAGCTTTTTCAAGCTTTTATCCATGGTTTTCTGATTGAGCGAGAGCAAATCTCTGTCGAAACGGTGAATCTTAACAGTATACCGGTTTTGGTTGGTATCAATCTCAAAACGACTGTTTTTATGACATGAAGTTACAAAAAGTATTGATAATGAAATCAATATTAAATTTTTTCTTTTCATTCTATAGTTTTATATGTAGGCAAAAAGCGCAAAATGAAAACCTGTCAGTTGGCATTTTGCGCTTTTTGTAAATGGTTTCAAATTCAATTATTTGCTACCTTTTTACTGATTTTTGTTGTTCGCGTTGCATTTTTTCCAACCGATCCATAAAACCCGATTTTTTAACCGGTTTTTTGCTGTTATTTGCCCGTTTTGCATGAAGTTGCGCTAAAATCTTTTTTTCGTCAACAAAACCACGGATAGCATAAGTTTGAAGAATTGAAATTAATGTTGAAATAAAGTAATAATAGCTCAATCCAGAAGCATAACTATTGAACATAAACAGGAACATTAGCGGCATTAAGTACATCATCCATTTCATCATAGCACCTCCGGGTTGATCTACGGTGGTGGTTTGAGCCATATTTACTTTCGTGAAAACGATGTTTGTAACAGTCATCAACAAGCAGAACAAACTCACGTGATTGCCAAAACCAAAAGGAATACTGAACGGCAGTTTCATGATGGAGTCGTATGTTGAAAGGTCGGTAGCCCACAGGAAACTTTGCTGACGTAATTCGATTGCAGACGGAAAGAAGCTAAACATAGCAAACAGCAATGGCATGGACAAAAGGGACGGCACACACCCACTCAATGGGCTAACACCCACTTTACCATACAATTCCATAGTAGCTTTCTGACGTTCGGCAGCTTTATCGGCAGGAATACGGGCATTTATTTCATCAATCTCAGGTTTCAATACACGCATTTTGGCACTCGACATGTACGATTTGTATGTGAGCGGGAAAAGCACCATTTTAATAATTAAAGTCATTATCAGAATAATAACTCCAAAATTACTGAACACTTTACTCAGTTGGTTGAACATAGGAATAATTACAAACTGATTAATCCAGCCAAATATTCCCCAACCAAGTGGAATTAGTTTATTCAACTTCAATTCAGCATCACCATTTATCCCTTTGTCGTAGGCAGCCAGTACCTTAAACTGATTTGGTCCGAAAAACCAGTGAAAAGTTGAAGGGGTTTTTCCGGTTGGATCGAAAGGAACAGTAGTTACAGCTGAATAAGATTTCAGATATTCTGAGTTTTCTGCTTCCATTTTACTGGTTAGGGTGGTAGAACTCATTGCGTCATCAGCAATAAGGATACTGCTAAAGAACTGATCTTTAAAGGCAATCCACTTGATTTTGTTTGGCAACTTTTTCTCATCATCCTTGCTTTCGCTCAGTTTCTCAATATCATCCGCCACATACTTATATTCAATGGAAGAATAGCGGTCTTCAAACTTACGACCCCGCTCCTGCTGACGAACTTTTGAATCCCATTGCATATCCAGTGAGTTAGTTCCGGCAGGCATTACTGAATTCATTCCGTTGGCTTTTATACCAAAACTCAACATGTAATCTTTTTCGGGCAATGTATAAGCAAAATCAATATAAGCTGTACCCGAAGTTTTTAGTCTGAGTATAAGAGTTTGATTTCCTTTTGCATCCTTTGTAACTGACGAAACCGGTTCGAAATAGAGATTAGTACTGTTAAGTACCCGGTTGTTATTGGTTACAATGGTAAATCCCAGGTTACTTTCCTTTTCGTTGAAAAGTATCAGAGGAAATGATTTGTTCAATGAATCACGTTTGCTGTATTTTTTCAGCTGAACAGAACTAATGCGACCACCTTTATTGCTCAAGGTAAGTTTTACAACTTCATTTTCGAGTGTATAAAACTTCTCAGTTCCGTTAGCAGCAACATTGAAAGCTCCAAAAGCATCTGTAGTTCCGATTTTGGCCGAATCTTTTACTAATGCCGGGTCTTTTGGAGTTACTTTTTGAATAGCCTGTGCTTTCGTTTGTTCAACTAAAGCAATTGAATCGTTGTAACGTTTAATTCGAGCTTGTTCTACTTCGTTAGGTTTATTTAGTTGAAAATATCCTATAACAATCAATGCTATAAGTGAAAATGCTAAGATCGTATTTTTATCCATAAAAGTTTAATTTACCCCCTAACCCCTGAAGGGGGATTTTAATTACTATTGATTTATTTGTTCAAACTAATCCTATACCCCTTTAGAGGTTAGGGGTAGTTGTTATTTCTCTATTGCTGCTTTCACAAAACTTATAAACAATGGGTGCGGATTTACAACTGTACTGCTGTATTCTGGGTGAAACTGAACACCAACATACCATTTATGTCCTTGTAGTTCAATTATTTCAACCAGATTTGATTCCACATTCATTCCGCTGCAAATCGTACCATTCTTTTCAAATTCATCTTTAAAAGCATTATTAAACTCGTACCGGTGACGGTGGCGTTCGCTGATATTTTCTTTTCCATAAATATCGTAAACCCGACTACCCTTTTTCAGTTTACATTTATACGCTCCAAGACGCATGCTTCCACCCAAATCCAGAATATTTTTCTGTTCCTCCATGATATCCACCACATTATATATTGTGTCCGGATCAATTTCTGTGCTGTTTGCTTCAGCATAACCCAACACATTCCGGGCAAATTCAACAGACATGGTTTGCATCCCCATGCAAATTCCCAAACAAGGAATATTATTTTCGCGGGCATATTTCAGTGCCGCAAATTTTCCATCCATTCCACGTTGCCCGAAACCCGGAGCAACAACAATGCCATCTATTTTTTGGAGCTTTTTTTCCACATTTTCTTCTGACAATTTGTCAGACAAAATAAGCTCTAATTTTAATTTCCGATTATTATATGCACTGGCGTGAATCAACGATTCGATGATAGACTTATAAGCATCAGGCAGTTGAACGTATTTTCCGACGATGGCAATGCGAACTTCTTCTTTAGCATCCTCCAGGTTATGAACAAAAGCCGTCCATGACTTCATGTCAGCTGCAGGCGTTTTCTCAAGGTCGTAACCCATTTTTGTCAGCACCACTTCATCCAACCGTTCTTCCTGCATATTCAGCGGAACACGGTAAATGCTTGGAACGTCAATTGACTGCATAACAGCTGATTGCTCCACATTACAGAATAGCGCTACTTTTTTGCGGATTTCAGCAGAAATATTATGTTCGGTACGAAGCACCAAAATATCAGCCTGAACTCCCTGTTCCTGTAATGCCTTTACAGAGTGTTGAGTTGGTTTGGTTTTAAGTTCCTTGGCAGCAGCAAGATAGGGCACATAAGTAAGGTGAACAATAAGGCAGTTTTTGCCCAATTCCCAGCGCAACTGACGCACACTTTCTATATAGGGAAGTGACTCAATATCGCCTACCGTTCCGCCAATTTCGGTAATAACAAAGTCGAAATCGCCTTTGTTACCGAGCATTTTGATGTTACGTTTGATTTCGTCTGTTATGTGAGGGATAATCTGAACGGTTTTTCCGAGGTAGTCGCCGCGTCGTTCTTTGTTGATTACATTCTGATAAATGCGTCCGGTGGTAACATTGTTGGCTTTGTGGGTTTCAACGCCCAGAAAGCGTTCGTAGTGACCAAGATCGAGGTCGGCTTCGTGACCATCTACAGTTACATAACATTCACCATGTTCGTAGGGATTCAGTGTACCTGGATCGACATTGATGTAAGGATCAAGTTTTTGGTTAGTTACTCTGAATCCTCTGGCTTGCAATAGTTTACCAAGCGAAGCGGCAATAATTCCTTTTCCAAGCGACGAAGTAACCCCACCGGTTACAAAAATGTACTTTGTATCTTTCACCTTAAATTTTTCCTTAAAATTACTGTCTTTAGGTTCGTATTTTTAAGTCCGCAAAGTTCGGAAAAAAAACTGAATAACGAAAGAGCAAATCACAAATTAATTTATTTATATAAGTTATTACAAATGAGGGAGAAAGAAGATTTGATTTACATCGATTTAGGTTTTACAATTTTTAAACGTTCGTATTTATATCCGCAATAAAAATAGCGAGACCCTACTGAAAAAAAGCCTTAACTATTGAAAATAAGTACGTTAACAAAAAAGCTGCCGTAAAACATAAAAATTAATTTAAA
>Ga0114951_10004004_pt1 | contig 14731 bp, 15 predicted proteins | sample AM7aDNAmetaG_FD_88677 | JGI IMG/M metagenome (GOLD analysis project Ga0114951, IMG submission 88677) | Freshwater microbial communities from Finland to study Microbial Dark Matter (Phase II) - AM7a DNA metaG | ecosystem: Environmental > Aquatic > Freshwater > Lake | place: Finland: Lake Alinen...
GACAGCCAATGTCGATCCTGAATTACTCCAGAAGCTCGATGTCCAGAACGGCATACAGGCCTATGGCAAGACCGCTGAAGGCGGATTCACCTTCACCAGTGCCTTGGCAGGCGGACCTACAAAATTTAAAAAGTAGGCATTAAAGCCGAATAACTGCTCCCAGAAAAGTGTGTTAACTTCACGAAAATGGAGTTGACGCATTTTTTTTGTGATATAATTATAACTAATATGAGAGCTATAAAGAATCTTGTCGGTAAGGTGGCTTCCATAAAAAGACGAAATAAGGTTTTGCTCGAAAACTTTTTTTCTCTTTCATTCCTTCAGGCAACAAATTGCATTTTATCATTTATAACTCTACCTTATCTGGCCAGGGTACTGGGAGTTGGTGCATACGGCTTAATACTTTTTGCCCAGGTCTTTGCCCAATATTTTATCGTCATAACTGACTATGGTTTCTCGTTATCGGCAGCAAGGGATGTTTCTGTCCACAGGAATGATCGCGCTAAAGCGTCGGAGATATTCTCGGTTGTATTTACAGGGCAATTTTTGCTTATGCTGGCATCTCTTTTAGTGTTCAGTTCCGTAGTCTTTCTTGTGCCAAAATTCAGGGTCGATTGGCCCATATACCTGCTTAGTTTCGGCGTGCTGATTGGGAATACTCTTTTTCCAACGTGGTTCTTTTATGGAATAGAGCGCATGGATTATATGGCCTTAAGGAACCTTATAATCAAAGCTGTGTTTGCTATCTCCATATTTGTTTTTGTGAAACACCGGAGCGATTATATCTATGTCCCACTCATCAATTCTCTCGGATATATTGTCGTCGGGATATTCAGCTTGATTGAGATGCGGTTCAGGTTTGGTGTAAGGTACTCTCTGCCTAAATATAATGCGGTGAGGAAGTGTTTCAGATCGGCTACTCCTGTATTTATAGCCGTTGCAGCCAACAATATAAACTTTTTTTCATCAACATTTTTTCTCGGCATATTTACCAATACGGTTGTCGTGGGGTATTATGCGGCGGCCGAGAAGATCATAATGGCGATAGGACAGGTAATGAATACCGTTTTTAACGCTGCATATCCTCATATTTCAAAGACGATCCAAGAGTCAAGAGAAGTTGGACTTGGGATGATCCGCAAAATATCAAGGCTTACGCTTCCGGTATTCTTTAGCTTCTTTATACTATTTTTGATATTTGCTCCGCAAATAGTGGGGCTGATTCTTGGGATGGATTTTAAGGAATCTGTACCCATAGAGATGATTCTGTCAGGGCTCCTTCTTATTATCCCCATTGAGCACATAATAGTTGTCCTTGCGCTTATCCCATTAAAGCTCGATAATAATTTTGCAAAGATCTATTTTATTCTCGGCGTCATTAATGTGCTACTTCTTACGTTATTGGTCGGCGTCCTTAAGTTGGGAGGAGTGGCAGTAGCTTTTTCAACTGTTGCAACTCAGGCTCTTCTGGCGGCTATGATGTATAGGGAGTTGGTAAAAAATAATGTCCAAATATTAACACTAAAGGGATGGCGATGGAATCTATTGAATTTGAAAAGATGATATTCGGTTTAGATGTGAGGGTGTTCGAAAAAATATCCAGCCAAACAACCGGTTCTGACAGGAGGTCGTTATTGTTCCTGCAGCGTGAGGTAAGAGGGGCCAATCCGTCATATGTGTACTTGGAAATAGGGTCTCATCTTGGTGGTTCCATTCAGCCGTATTTATTGGATCGCAAGTGCTCTAAGATATACTCCATAGATAAGAGATCCACATCTCAACCGGACGAACGTTGCGAAGAAGATTTGGGATACCCTGGCAATACAACTGAAAGAATGCTACAAAACCTCAGGAGCATAACCGGAGATGTAAGCAGGGTAGTATGTATAGATGGCGATGTATCGTCGATAGATATGGCTCAGGTGGATCAAAGTCCGGACATTTGTTTGATAGATGGAGAGCATACTAACAAGGCAGTGATAAGAGATTTCAATTTCTGTAAGTTGGTGTTAAATGAAGACGGTCTTATAGTGTTTCATGACGCTAACGTGGTAGCCGCGGGGTTGAAAAAGATAGTCAGAGGATTGAAGGAGAGTGGTGAAAGGTTCGGCTCCTGCTATTTTTCAACTTCCATATTTGTGTTAGTGTTTGGCGCAAAATACGATGATCTTAAAAAGCTGAGGCTACGTTCATTTGCCGCTAAAGTTAAAATGATGCTATCAGGAATGTTGCCGGAACCCGTAAGGGTCGCCATATTAAGGTTGGTCAGGAGGCATCACTAATGATGCGTGCGGTCATCAACAAAGTGCTACGGAGATTTCACAGACTAATCAGCTTTATCTTAAGGCGACCGGATTTTTTTTCCGAAGAATGTTACTGGAGCGATTGGCTGCAGGATAACTGGGCTGATATATCATCAAAGGAGTCGTGGGCAAAGATATTCCCGGATAGATTGGGCTATTACATAGACGAGTTGTCGAAGTCAGCAGGTCGTAGTATCAAGCTGCTGGAGATAGGCTCTGGTCCGATATCGATTCTCGCATATGCGGTGCAAGAGAAACTATGCGACGTGGTTGCCATAGATCCATTAGCCGATTTTTATAAGAAGATGATGAAGGGTTTCGGATATTCTTACCCGGTCGTCCCTGTTAAAGGTACAGCAGAGAGGCTGCTGGATGTAGTTTGCGAAGATAGCTTTGACATTGCATACTCAAGCAACGCCCTGGATCATGCGAAGTCGCCAAAGGTGTGCCTTGATAACATATATCATGTAATTAAGCCGGGAGGCTATATCTTTCTAGAAGGATATAGCAGGGAAGGCACAAATATGAAATGGTGGGGCTTGCACAAGCATGATATATTCCCGAATGGGGAGAGATTGTGCTGTAAAGACAAGCTTGGCAATCTTACCGTATTGACGGATGGTATTAAATTGAAGTGTGTTTATTTACAGGTTATCAAAGCGAAGGAGCGTGCACGCGGAACGCCGTTTGTAAGAGCTAGTGATGACGACTGGTATACTATGATATTTAAAAAGGAATAGAATTGTCTCAGGTGAGGATGAAGATCTCCATATATAACGATTCAAAAGAATTTGGCGGCCATGAGATCATGACGGCTAGGCTGGCTAATGCCTTAAGCAGGCGGCATGAAGTCTACTTCTTATTTCGTAATGAGAACTTTGAAAAGGCGTTGTCGGAAGGCGTTAACAGAATACGTATTAAATTAGGCCCGAATTGGTCATATGGCGGGCTCGGAAGTTATAACATAATAGATATTGTTTGTCTGTTGCGCATATTAAGAAGTATTAAGCCAGATCTGTCAATAATATCCCAGGGCCTGATCGAGCTCGGGTTGAAATGTGCGTGGGCATCAAAATTACAGGGCATTAAAACGGTAAGCTACATACCTCTCTGCTTCCCTCTTAGGTCTATGGGAGCTGGGAGCGGTAAGATTAGAGATATTTTAGGCGTATATTACTATAACCTATTTAACGCGTTCATAACAGTATCCGAAGAACAGAAGAGTTTGATACGATCAAATTTGTGGGGTGAAAAGCCGATCTATGTGCTAGATAATTTCGTTGATACGGAAAAAGCTTTGGGCAATTCTGTAGAGCAAAAATCCCAGGGAGACGTTTTAAAGATAGGCTTGATCGGTCGGATAGTATTTGCTCATAAGGGGCAAGACAAAGCCGTTCATATCGCCGATCAGCTCAGGAATCGAAAGATTAAATTTCAATTTGTCGTTATCGGTGATGGTAAAGATAAAGATAGATTAGTAGATATGATTAATGAAAAAGACCTTAAAGATTATTTTGTATTTAAGGGCTGGTTAGATAACGTGAAAGAAATATATTCGGGTATAGACGTTCTTTTAATTACTTCGAATTTTGAGGGACTGCCTCTAGTAATGCTCGAAGCGCTGTTGCTTAGGATAATAGTGCTTGCTCCGGACGTGGGGGTCTTTAAAGAGTATCTGGATGATGTTTTTTTATATAAAGAGTATAGTGATGCCGCCAATGCGTTATTGAATATCGATCTACTGAGAAAGCGTTTTCAGGAAACATGGGAGGAATCACGGAACACTATTCTCAAAAGACACAATGCCAAGGCTTTTGAGGATTCGACCATCCGTATTATCACGGATATATCCCTTACGGGGAATGAACATGCATAGACCATGAAGAGGTTATTCTATTTTCTATTTTGCTTTTTGTGCGTTCTGGTATTATTCCAGGACTTTATAGGCATAGCTCTCTTCAACCTCGGAGTCCCGAAATATCTACTGCAGATATTTCTGTCACTAAAGGATCTGATCGTCTTACTGATGGCAGTGCTTGGCATGATCACATGTGCCGTTATGCAGTGTAGGATATCCTTTAATTCGACGATCTTCTTCTTCGCAGGATACTCTCTGATAGTGGCGGTGTATTTTATTGCTTTTGGCGGATTAAGCAATATGCCGGGTAATATAAACGACCTTAGGTCTCTAATATTCCCGGTATATGCATACCTTGCAGGATATGTGATGCGCTATCTCGACAAGGAAGATATGATAAAATTCATTGAGAAAGCCGCGCTATTTTCAGTCCTATTATCATTGGGCTTGTATCTTTTTGGAGATGGCGCTCTGATCCGATTAAGGGTGCTGGATTATACGGAGGATGTACGTGGCTATTTCGGACAGATCTATAAGGGCCTTCCGAGCTCATACTACACTAAACTTAGCGATGTAACAATATTCAGGTTGGCAGGCCCCGTATTTAATTCAATTGGCACTGCCATATTGTTTACACTTGTAGCGGGGCTTTTGATAGGACGTTATAAATTTGTCGAGAAAGGTCAAAAGAGACGTATTCTTTTGGCGCTTCTCATCCTGTCTATAATTCTTACCTTCTCGCGGGGTGCCATCTTGGGATTCTTGTTAGGATTATTGGTAACCGATCTATTTTGGTCAAAGCGACTAGGCTCCAATAAATCTATAGTGGTAACCTATTTCATAGTCGTGCTATTTATGGCATTGTACTATAGAAACTTTGCGAGCATAATGCGGGACACTTTTCTATTGACGGATTCATCGTCGATTAGCCATTATAATGGCCTAGTTGCGTCATTGGATTATTTGAAGAATAACTGGATGGGCAGAGGTGTAGGAAGTGTAGGTATGTGGAGGATAGCTGACTATGCAGGTGGAGCCGGAGAGAACTCGTTCGTACATATAATAGGACAGGTAGGCATATTCGCTTTTTTGTTTCTGACAGGAGCCTATGTGTGTGTAGTTAAAAAGCTTATTAAGCATAGAGATAATTATTTGAATTATGGGTTACTTATATGTGCTGTAGCTGTATTATTCAATTCGATATTTTCGCCATCTTTGCTGGTAGTGACACCATTAATATTATTCTGGTTTTTTGTAGGGTATTCTGAGGTCTCAAATAGATCGAATTTGCAAACCAGGGTAGGCACCAATATTTTATGAAGATATTGCATATAGTTAGACAGTTTTATCCCAGTATCGGCGGGGTAGAAAACTTTGTTTACAACTTGGCCAAACACCAGATCTTGTCCGGCGATGATGTATCCATACTGACTTTGAACAGATCCTTTCAGAATAATAGAATGCTTGCTTCCGAAGAAATATATGATGGTATAAAGATCAACCGCATCGGTTTCTGGGGATGCAAGAGGTACGCGATAGCGCCATCATGTATTAGTCGTCTTAGTGGCTTCGACATAATTCATATACATTGCGTAGATTTTTTTGTCGACTATCTGTCTTTTTTGAAGCCGTTTCATAAAAAGAAGATGGTTCTACATACGCATGGCGGATTTTTTCATACAAAATGGCTCTTAATGTTAAAGAGGTTGTATTTTTATACTATTACCAGGATGGCACTCATGGGTTGCGATAGGATAATAGCCTGCAGTGAGAACGATCGCGAACTATTTTCAGCAATAAGCAATAATGTGGTTTTAGTAGACAATGGAGTTGATGTTGAGAAATATAGCACTATACAAAAAAACATTGAGTACGGATCGCTTGTGTATATTGGAAGGATAGCTGAGAATAAAAGGGTTGACGCTCTGATAAGAGCGACGGCTTGTCTTGTGAGAAAAGGGCTAGCAGTGACGCTGAAAATTATAGGGGAGGACTACTCAGGCACTATTCCACAGTTACGGTCAATCGCCGCCGGTATGGGCATTGCAGATAGAGTGGTATTTTTAGGCCGGGTCAATGATGCGGATCTCGTTAATGAGATGTCCAAAGCTCATGTTTTTGTATCTGCCTCGGAGTATGAGGCGTTCGGAATATCAGCTGTCGAGGCGATGGCATCGGGAACAGTCTGTGTTTTAAGCGACATCCCCTCCTTTAAAAAATTTGTAGATAGCGAGGCCATCGGAATAATTACCGATTATAAGGACTGTGAAGGCGCAGCCGCCGCTATAGCAAGGGTTCTATGTATGAATGCAGAAAACTATATTCGGATAGGCATGGCAGCGAGACAGAGGGCGTCCTTGTATAATTGGAACAAGGTTGAAAAAAAAGTGCGTTCTGTCTATAGGGAGATTTTAGAATGTGTATGAAGTTAACAAAAGCTGTTGAGGTGGGCACATCCCATATATACGATTTTATATAAGGAGCCTGAATGCGGACCCTGCGCGCAGTTCGCTTTTTCTAAAGTGTGCTATAAGAGGATATGGTATATGTAAAGCGCTGGAGGAGATATCTGCGGATGGAGTGATCGCCGCATGTGATAAATTCCTATGAATAGACTAAATAGCCGTACCGTAAATATATGCGGAGTAGAGATAAATAACCTGTCGATACAGGAGGTTCTATCATCCATAGTTTCCCTGATCGAGGATGGGAAGCCGTCTTTCGTCGCAACCTGCAATGTGGACCATATTATAAAGCTTAAGAAGGATGCCGAGTTCAAGAAAGTTTATGATTCTGCTGTCCTGGTCGTCCCGGATGGTGTGCCGCTTTTATGGGCGTCGAATCTGTTTGGCACTCCTCTTAAAGAGAGAGTAAACGGGACGGACCTTTTCGAGCTCTTATGTGAGTTATCGGCCAGGAATGGGTTTAGAATTTTCCTGCTGGGAGGCAGATCGCATGCCGCGTCGCTCGCCGCAGACGTCCTGAGAAAGCGTTACGAAGGTATCAGCATTACTGGGACATATTCGCCTCCGATTGGATTTGAGTTCGATCCTGCCGAAAACTCCAGAATAACGGATATGATAAAAAGTTCCGGTTGCGACATACTATTTGTAGGGCTCGGTGCCCCGAAACAGGAGAAGTGGATATACAGGTTTAAGGATGAATACAAAGCTCCCGTCTCGATCGGTATCGGCGTGAGCTTTGAATTCGTCGCCGGTATGGTGAAGAGGGCTCCACGATGGATGCAGGTGGTGGGCCTCGAGTGGTTCTGGAGGCTTCTTATGGAGCCTGCTCGCTTATGGAAGAGATATTTGATCGATGATATGCAGTTTTTTTGGCTGGTATTGAAGCAGAAATTCTCGAAGTAACAGGTGGGTTTTTAGCATGCGTTCAGTGAAACGACTATACATAAACATTGTGCTTGTAATAGCGTATGCGTTATTGATCGTAGCTATTATGGTGCCGTTTACGGCAGATGTACAATTTGGCTATGCCCAAAATATGGCGATGAAATATAGATGGAAAGATGCCGAGTCTAAATTTCGGCAGGCCATAAAAATCGATCCTTTTAATGAGAAATATCTCACCGGCTATGGAAATTTTTTATTATTACAGTCAAGATACCTTGATCATAATGGGCCTATTTTAGAGATAGCAGAAAAATATTTTGTTAGGGCCTCGAAATTGAATTCATATAATGCGGAACCGTATCTGGCCACAGGGCTTATAGAGTTAAACAGAGGCAGATATGACAATGCTTTCACATATTTTAGAAACGCCGCTAAAAATGATCCGAATGGGTTTAACATAGCATTTTCGATAGGTACCTCTGGGGTAGGTGTCTGGAAAGATATAGGCAAGGATGAAAAGGTTTTTGTGTTGAATAGGCTAAAGTTGGCTCTTAAAGTAAGACCCGAATATGCCGATGAGATCTATACCAGGATTTGGAAGCGAACAAAAGGGATTGGGCTTTTGCGGGCAATAACGCTTAATACACTTGAGGCTCAAAATCGATTATATGGTTTTCTTACATCCCGTAATCTATGGCAGTTCAGAAAAGAACAGGCTGATATGGTAGATCTTTATCGCAAAAAAGAAGATCCATCCAAGCTGGAGAGCGATCTTCGTGCCAATGCCGATACGCTGAATGGCCTGAAAAGACAACTGCGTTGTGATGCGTTGCCCACCAGGATCATATCGAAATACAAGTGGCATTATAAGAATAAGGCTGGCGCCTATGATCTTCTGCAGGGGCCTTTATATTGCAATGCAACCATATACGCCCCGCTATATATGGAAAAAGGGAAGACAAATATTTCTATACAGCTTAAGAAACTGCTAGTGATAATAGCAAAGGATCCGAGCGGTTCGAAATATTCACCATATGTCATTGTTAAACTGGACGATAAGGTTATAGGCGAGATGTTTATTGCCAATGATCAATGGCAGGCATACGATTTTTCCGCGGAGAGCGACGGAGGGCTAAAGATTCTCAGCGTTAGCTTTGTGAATGACGTGTACGATCCGGTGATGGGGGAGGACAGGAATCTGGCTGTAGGCGATGTGGAGATCTCATATGCCGCAAGATAAGCCGAATTATGCTGGATCTTATTTCCGCGGATTCAGGGAGAAGAGATTTGAGTTGTTCCTGAAACTGTTGGATACGGTTAATGTGACTGAAATAAGTATCCTAGATGTTGGTGGTACGGTATTTTTCTGGAAAAATGCATTCTCCGGTTTCGGAAGAAAAACAAGGATGACTGTCCTGAACCTTATGACGCAGGAATCCGATGATAATAATGTCGTATCTGTGACTGGTGATGCGCGCGATATGAGATCTTTTAAAGACAACCAGTTTGACGTAGTTTTTTCTAATTCTGTGATAGAGCATCTCGGAACATATGAAGATCAGAAGCGGATGGCTCAGGAGATCAGACGGGTCGGCCGTAATTATTTTATACAGACGCCGAATTATTATTTTCCAGTGGAAGCACATTTTCTATTTCCTTTCTTTCAATTTCTGCCCGTTCAGTTTAAAATATTTTTGTTGATACACTTTGATCTTGGTTACTTTAAGAAGATGCCGAGCCGTAACGATGCATTAAAGACGATACAGGAGATACGGCTACTCAGAACGGGCGAATTAAAAGAGCTTTTTCCTGACGGCGTAATAATAAAAGAAAAATTCTTTGGTTTTACAAAATCGTTTATGGTGTATAGGTTTGAGCATGGATAGACTGTATAAAAGTTTTCTTTTAATTGGTATTTGCGCGGCGCTGATATTTTCGCCTATTGCCAGAGGCGCTGTCGGGCTGTGGTCGATCACGCCGGTACTGCTCGTCCTGTATTCTTTGATATTCGCCTGGTTGTTCAGGATGAATAACGTTAAGAAATATGGGAACAGTCCCTTACGGGGACAGTCCAGAAACCCGCTGAATATTCCCATAGCGCTATTCGCCATCCTGGCGATTATATCTTTCGCATTCTCGATATATAAACACGACAGCTTCTATTCACTCGTAAGGTTGTTTGCATACATAGGGCTATACTATCTTATCGTATGCGAGTTCGATCATAAGATGATGAAGCATCTTATATGGGTTACGATATTCGTCGGTGGCTCCCTTTCTCTGTACGGTATTTTACAGTACCTGGGAATATTTGACAGGTCATGGTGGCGCCCCCAGGAATTTCTCGCCTCCACATATGTGAACCATAACCATTTTGCCGGATACCTCGAGCTGGTTATGCCGGTCGCGGCTACTATTTTAATATACAGGTCCGGTGAGAGCCGGATGATTAATAGAGTGATGCTCGTATTGGCATTAATAATAATGTTTACAGCATTCATATTTACGCAATCGCGAGGGGCATGGATCAGCCTATTAATATCAGCTTTGATTGCTATTTTTTTTATCGCCAGGCCGGGCGTGAAAGGATTAAATAAACTCTTCATTGCTATCCTGGCAATCGTGTCGATAGCGTCGCTTCTGTACCTGAATAGGGACGTGATATCGTCCAGGATCGGTGCCATCGATACCATAGATAGCGTAGTAGACTCATCAGGTGGACGATTTAAGATATGGGGCGCAGCTATGGGCATGATATTTGACAAGCCTCTCGTCGGAGTGGGAGTAGGTGACTTCGATCACGGGTTTTACCGATTCCGTCCGGAGGGCCTTAACGGCAGAGCGGTATATGCGCATAATGACTACCTGCAGGCCACCTCGGAGATGGGAATATTTGCGCCGATTCTAATTATCTGGATATTCTTCATTACCGTTATAACCGGATTAAAGAATAGATCAAATCCATACGCAATGGGTTGTGCTATAGGCATTATGAGCCTGGCATTACATGGCCTGGTAGATTTCAATTTTCATATTCCGGCCAATATGGTATTGTTTACGGTGTGGATGGGAATTGTCATGAAGGAGTCAAATGCTAAAAGAACATGACGCGGTGATACGCAGGGCGCTGGCGATATTAGACGCGATGGTTGTGACCTCCGCATTTTTTATAGCGTTCGGCCTGCGACAGCATTTCCATAGTTTTTATCGGATGGACCTCGTTCCGGGCGTAAAGGTTGTAGCCGACTTCTCCTCGTTATCTATCAGCGATTACCTCATAGTCTTATTCTTCGTAGTACCGATCTGGGGTTGTTCTCTATATTTCAGCGGCGCATACAGCAGATGGCGTACCAGGCCGGTTTCGGATATTGTCTTCGTGATAATCAGGGCCGCGTTATTCATGTCCGTCGGATTTGGCACGGCGGCCTTCCTGTTTAAGCTTAAGTTTGTGAGTAGGGCCTTCTTTATAATATTTTTAATGGTCAGCTCTATATTGATATTATCCGAAAAGCTATGCATATTTTTCATAATGCGTTATGCCAGGCGCCAGGGGCATAATTTCAGGAGGTTGTTGATCGTCGGGGCGGGCAATAGGGCCTCACAGTTTATAAAGAAAATAAATGAGCATAAGGAGTGGGGATTCAGGATCGTCGGCGCGGTAGATTATGAAGCGAGCTATAGTGGTAAAGAGATTAATGGCACCGGAGTTACCGTTATAGGCCTATTGGAGGACATTCCCAAGATCTTAAAGAACTATTCCGTGGATGAGGTTATATTTATCGTTCCCAGGTCGCAGTTGAACCTTATAGAGAATTCGATCTACGTTTGCGAGACATCAGGTGTCAGGGCTTCGCTGGCGGCGGACTTATTTGAAATGAAGATAGCGCGGGCGTATTTGACGGAGCTTGAAGGCACGCCGCTCGTGACATTCGAAACTACCGTTGCCGCGGAGTGGCAGAGGTTTGTAAAGAGGGCCATGGATATAGTCCTCTCGGGCTTAGGAATGATCACGTTAAGTCCACTACTACTGGCGGTCGCCATCCTTATAAAGGCGACATCTCCGGGCCGCATATTCTTCTTCCAGAAGAGAGTGAGCCTTAACAATCGTAAGTTTGTATTGTATAAATTTCGCTCTATGTATGAAGGTGCTCACAGAAAGCAGGGTGAGTTGGCGAGTAAGAATATGATGGAGGGCCCGGTTTTTAAAGTAAAAGACGATCCTCGCATAACGCCTATCGGTAAATTCATGAGAAAATTTAGCATAGACGAGCTTCCACAGCTCTTCAACGTATTTGCAGGCCACATGAGCCTCGTCGGGCCGAGGGCTCTGCCGGCATATGAGGTAGCAAAGTTGGAGCCGTGGCAGAGAAGGCGTCTTTCGATGCGGCCAGGGCTTACATGCCTGTGGCAGATAAGCGGCAGGAATAAGATAGGATTTGAAGAATGGATGAAGCTAGACCTTCAGTACATAGATAACTGGTCGCTATGGCTCGATATTAAGATACTGGCGAAGACTATCCCGGTCGTATTGTTTGGAAGAGGGGCATATTAATTAATAGTTTATGAAGATGAGAGAGGGGAATATGAAGAATATAATAACATTTATCATTGCACTTGCGTTATTATTGTCCTTAAATGGATGCGGAAGTAATGACGCAAAACCTAAGGATCGTAAGATCGTGGCTATGATTAATAGGTATGCGATGACGGCTGATGATTTTAATGATGAGGCAAAGTTGATACTGGCGAATAAAAACTTTTCAGGTAATCCCGCTACTATCAGGGAAGATCTGCTGAATGAGATGATAAATAAGAAGGTACTCCTTCAGGAGGCCGAGAGGCGGAACTTTGATAAAAACGCGGCGTTCATGAAGGAGATCGAGAGATATTGGGAGCAGGCCCTCTTAAAACTATTGATAAGACAGGAGATGGGAGAGCTGTCGCGTGGTATCACTGTTAGCGAGAGCGAAGTTCGGGAAGAATATAATAGGATGGCAAAAGAGGATAGTGCCAATATTGCCCCATTCGACAAAAAAGCCGAAGAGATAAAGGACGATATATATAATAAAAAGATGCAGAATGCTATAGATGCATGGACGCGTGAACTTAGGATGAAAGCCGATGTTAAGATATATAAGGAGAACCTATGAGGACGAATTTTCACGAGAAGAGAAGAAATTTCTACATTAAGAAAGATTTCCAGAGAAAATTCATACTCAAATTTTGCTCTCTCGTAGTCTTAGGGGCTGTGATATCGGGTGTGATCATCTATATGATGTCGATGGCGACGGTCACCACTACTTTTGAAAATTCCAGGCTGGCTATTAAGAATACCGCCGATTATATTCTCCCGTCGGTACTATTTTCCGGAACTGTTGTGATAATCCTGGTCAGCATGGCAACGATCTTTATAACCCTTCTGACATCCCATAAAATAGGCGGTGCGCTTTATGCGATAGAGCGACACGTTGAAGAAGTCGCCTCCCGGAATCTGCAGACCAAATTTCGCCTTAGGACCGATGATGAAATTAAGGCCCTGGCCGTAGGTCTGGATGTCATGGTTCACAATCTGAGAGAAGGCATTGTGGATGTGAAAGAAGCCGTATCTAAGCTCGAGGCCTCAGCCGATAGCCCGAGCGGCACCGCTTTATCGCAGGATTTTAGAAATAGATTACAGGAACTTCGGGGAGCTGTAGATAAATTTAAGACATGAAGATACAGGTGAGTTTGGTTGACAGATTCTGTGATACGAGGCCTATGATGGCGATATTGGTGTTCGCGCCGGTCTATGCCCTGATAGCGCATCTTACGATACTTCCGGCGGAAGTCGCTGTGCCGGTTAGCGGTTCTGCCGTCTCGCCCGCAGTCTTAGTCGACGTAAATAAAAAGGGTACGGGTTGGACTCAGATAGATACGGGTTATTTCGACATTTACTACGAAGATGGGGTTGATCTGGGATCTGTAGAAAGACATTTGAGGAAAAGGATATATCTGTTTGGACCGAGTGCGCCGGGAGATATGAATATAGAAGGGAAGATAGGATACCGGCTTAATGCGCTATTTGTTAGGACTAAAGATATTCTCGATATGCATCCTCAGATGCCGAAGCTAAAGATAAAGATCTATAAGAGCGAAGATGGCCTTAATAATGAGTACCACCAGCTAAGCGGCGATTCCGGCGCAGTGAAGGCTTTTTACGTCAGGGATCTCGAAACATTATTTACCTCCGAAGATACTATTTCGGACTCTGTGCTGTCCCACGAAATAGCGCATACAATAATAGACCATTACTTCGCGATCGTCCCATCTACAAAAGTAGCCGAAGTCCTCGCCTCGTATGTCGATATGCACATATCTGACTGAAAAAGGGGTCAGAGTCAATTTGTTGAGCCATATCTGATTAAGAAGCATCTGCATAAGTATCCTCAAAGCGTGAAGTGTGACCTCATGAATCACAACTTCCGTCATTCTGAGAGAGGCCAAAGGCCGACCGAAGAATCTGTTTACCATCGAGATTCCTGCCTACTATTGAAACTCCCGCAGGTAGGCAGGGATCTGAACACGTAGATTCTTCCCTCCGTGTATACGACCCGTTAGGGTCGGAGACGGTCGGCCGGCGGCCTCTCTCAAAATGACAAAAGTTACATTTCGCAACATTCCCAGTTAAGAGTTACGATTATACTTGACAAACAATCAAAATTGTACTATTCTCTTCTCATAACAATGCGATTACGCGTTTAATCCTACGAAAGCTATTTATTACCGACGAGGAGTAAGTATGTCCCAGGCATCCAGTTTTAAACCTATCAGCAGAATATTATCATGCGTGGTTATAGCTTCATTTTTATTGGAGCAAATATGCTGGGCGGGCGATACCAGCGCCCAATATCTTCCTGCTAATCCTAATAATCCCTCCGGTGGCATGACCTCCAATGATTTAAAAAATAATCAATTATCTGCGCAAGGAATGATTGATGCGAAGAATGCAGTCACTGTAATGGCTGCATCTACCCCGGCCGGCACGACTAACACTTATTACTCAAATGGCACGCTTGCGTCAGCAACCTTAGCTACTCCCGATGCCTCAGGCATGGTCTACTTGTAGGTAATCACCGGAACGATACCAATAATAATCATCGTGGTTCTTCGTAGAGAAATCATATCAGTAGTAGCAGCTTTCTCTTTTTTGCTTCTTTTTTCTCTTTACTACGCCCTGTGAA
>Ga0114951_10004005_pt1 | contig 14728 bp, 11 predicted proteins | sample AM7aDNAmetaG_FD_88677 | JGI IMG/M metagenome (GOLD analysis project Ga0114951, IMG submission 88677) | Freshwater microbial communities from Finland to study Microbial Dark Matter (Phase II) - AM7a DNA metaG | ecosystem: Environmental > Aquatic > Freshwater > Lake | place: Finland: Lake Alinen...
AAATATGTGATTGATCCGGGGTTGGCGCGGGTGTCGCGGTACTCGCCGAAGTCGAAGGTGCAGCGGTTGCCGATCGAGCCGGTGTCGCAGGCGTCGGCGAATCAGCGGGCGGGGCGGTGCGGGCGGGTGAGTGCGGGGGTGTGCATCCGGCTGTATTCGGAGGAGAATTTTCAGACGCGGCCGATGTATACGGAGCCGGAGATTTTGCGGACGAATCTGGCGGCGGTGATTCTGCAGATGAAGGCGCTGAAACTGGGGAAAATCGAGGATTTTCCGTTTTTGCAGCGGCCGAACGCGCGGCAGATCGCGGATGGATATCAGACCTTGCTGGAGTTGGGGGCGGTGACGCGGGAGTTTGAATTGACGGCGCTGGGGGCGAAGCTGGCGCGGTTGCCGATCGATCCGCGGATTGCGCGAATGATTCTGGCGGGTCAGGGCGAGGGCGTGGAGGAGGAGGTGCTGATCATCGCGGCGGCGCTGAGCGTGCAGGATCCGCGGGAGCGGCCGCTGGACAAGCAGGAGGCGGCCGATGCGGCGCATCTGGAATTTCGCGATGAGCAGTCGGATTTCCTGGGGTTTTTGAAGATGTGGGAGTGGTATCACAAGCTGCACCTGTCGACGAACAAGCTGCGGCGGGCGTGCGCGGAACGGTATTTGAGCTACACTCGGATGCGCGAGTGGCACGACATTCACGAGCAGTTGAAGGAGTTGATGGAGGAGATGCGGGAGGAGGAGCGGGGGAGAAAATGACGGATGACTCACTGACATTGAGCCGCACCGGAGTGCAAAATTTTACGCATGAGCTGCAAATTGTTCGTGACGTTGGCGCGGGGAGGGTGTAATATTGGGTGACGTGTGAGGGATCACACGACTTTGCATCGTCGCGCGACGGTGAGATTCAAGGCTCCTGAAAAAGGAATTCGACTATGGGTAAGGGAAACAACAGCCGCCGGAAGGAAGTTAAGAAACCCAAGAAGGACAAGAAGAAGTAAGCAGTACGGATCCACCAGATCCCAAAAATGACGCGAGCCCGGAACACTGTTCCGGGCTCGCGGTGTTTACGGAAAGGGAGGGTAGTTTCTTCACACGCACTCAGCAGGCGGCGAGGTATTGGGCGGCGGCGAGGAGGCCGGATTGTTCACCGTCGGTCGAGCCATTGAAATCGGCATCTTCGAGTTCGATGGAGACGAGGCCGTGATAGCCGCGGGAGACGAGGATTTCGAACGCGCGGTTCCAGCGGAAGACGCCGTGGCCGGGGATGGTATAGCGCCAGGTCATGGAGCCGAAGCCGCGGGGTGTGCCGAAGGCGGGCGGCTGTTCAGTTCCGTACTCGTAGATGTTTTCGACGAGGATTTCGGTGTCCTTGCCATGGACGTGGTAGACGCGGTCGGCGAATTCGGTGAGGAAGCGGATGGGGTCGATGCCCATGCGGAGGAGGTGGGACGGGTCGTAGTTGATGCCGATGGCCTTGGACTTGCAGGCCTTGAGAGCGGCGCGGTAGGTCTCGGGCGTGCAGCAGAGGGCGCCGGGTCCGGGCCAACCTTCGATGACGAGCTTGGAATCGTACTTATCGAGCGTGTGAGCGAGTTCGTTGAGAGATTCGACGAGGTAGTTGAAATTTTCTTTGCGTGAGAGGTTGGGGTTTTCGGGCAGCATGACGATGAAGAACTTGCGGACGCCGAGGGCGGCGCAGGCGGCGATGTACGCGGAATTCTTGGCGACGGCCGCGACGCGTTTGGCGTGGTCGGCGGAGAGGAGCTGTTGCCATTCGGGCAGATCGGCCGAGCCGATCTTGAGTCCGGCGTCGAGGACGGCCTGGCCGATGGTGTCGGCATCGTTGCCCAGGTCGATGAAGGAGAAGCCGGCCTGCTTGGTCCAGGCGAGCAGAGTGGGAAGGTCGCGCTGCCAGGGCGACCAGACGCGGCGGAAGCCGATGGGAAAAGTGCCGGTGCGGGTGGAATACATCAAGTACCTCCGAGGCGGGGGTTAGTGAAAAGCTGTCAGTGGGTGGTGGTCAGTCACAGGTTGAAGGGGGGAGTGTACGGCGGGTAAGCGCGACGTGGCAAGCGAGGATGGGTGCAATGAGTGATTCGCGGTGCCATTTGGAAGCTGCGGGCTTTGCGGGTCGTTTGGCGCGGGCGTATACTTTGGGCCTTGCCGTACTGATTGGAGAAGTGGAGCGATGGCGAAATTTATCGTGGAAAGCATTGCGGATGGGATCGTGACTTTGCGCGTGCCGAATGCGAATTACCGGAACAGTTTTGCGATGACGACCGAAGCGGCAGCACTGCCGGCGCCGGGCGAACGCGTGACGGGGACGATCCAGGCTCCGGCGTGGAAGGCGGAGAAGGTGGCGCTGGGAGGGAATTACGTGGAGCCATTGTTTGGCCGTCCGCGGCGCATGCAGGGGACCGTGCTGGCGGTCAATACTGCGACGAACGAGTTGACGGTGCAGGTCGGGTACGAGGTGACGGTGAAGCTGCCGGAGAAGTACAAGGCGGCGGATTTTCCGGTGGGAACGCGGATCGGGTGGGACAATATCGAGATGCCGACGTTTGTTCCGGCTTGAACGAGCGGGTGGGGCGAGGGGGAACAAACCAGGCGCGGTGGCAGGCTTAGGGGTGGGCGGGCCGTCCGAAACGAGGGCATGGCATGATGGCACTTCCAGCGGAGCAACGGGAATCGGATGGTGCGCGAAACGGGGGCGACGGGGCATCGGGCATACCGCTGTGGTGCAGGATCATCAATCTGCCGAACGTGCTGACGGCGTTGTTTCTGATTGCGGGGGGGCTGCTGGTCGCTCGCCACGACATGTGGCGGGATGAAGCGCAGGCGTTTCTGATCGCGCGCGACAGCGGCAGCCTGTGGGAATTATTTGTGAATGTGCGGTACGAAGGGCATCCGCCGCTGTGGCATATTCTGCTGTGGATACTCACGCGGGTGACGATTGCGCCGGCGGCGATGCAGTGGTTTCACCTGCTGCTGGCGGCGACGTCGGTGTATCTGGTGGCGCGGTTTGCGCCGTTTCCGGCGATCGCGAAAGTGCTGTTTGCGTTTGGCTATTATCCGCTGTTTGAGTACGGCGTGATTGCGCGGAACTATCAGTTGTTCCTGCTGCTGAGCGTTGCGGTGTGCGTCGTGTGGCGGCGGGGGGCGGGGACAGGACGCAGAGCCTTTGTGTGGATCGCAGTGTTGATCGGTTTGCTGAGCTGGTCACACGTTTTGGGATTCATATTGGCGTCGGCGTTCCTGGGTGTGATACTTCTGGAGAGCGTGGCGACGCGGGAAGGGCGGGCGGCAGTGAGGGCGACGCCGTGGCGATTTCTGGGAGCGATGGCTGGGCTGGCGTGTGCGATGTACTTGTCAGTGAAACTGATGAAGCCGCCGCCGGATGGGAATTTCAGTCCGGGATGGAGTTTTGATTTGTGGGGTCCGCACGTGCGGAACACGCTGACGACGTTGTGGCGGGCGTACGTGCCGGTGAGCGAATGGAAGCTGGAATTCTGGGGTTCGAATTATCTGTGGGATAACCGGCTGCAGTTCGATCGCGGGGTGGGAATGGCGATCGCGGCGCTGCTGATGCTGATCCTGTCATGGCGCGGGGCGCTGTTCTTCGTGTGCGCTACGGCGGGATTGCTGACGTTTGCACATGTGAAATATTTTGGCGGGCCGCGGCATTATGGAGCGCTTTATGTGGCGCTGATTTCGGCGTACTGGATTGCATGGTCAGGGTATCGGCCTCATGCGATGAGTTGGTGGAAGCGGGGATTATGGCTGTTGCCGCGGGTGGGATTGGTGGCGCTTCTGGCGGCGCAGGTGTATGGGGCATACGTGGCGGTGGCGTGGTCATGGTCGCATCCTTTTTCGCGCGGTCGGGAGGCGGCGGCGGCGTTGCTGAAGTTGAAGCATCCGGATGACATTCTGTTTTCCGAGGTGATGGAGACAGCGGCGCCGCTGGCGGCATATATGCCGGGGGAGAAGTTCTATTTTCCAAAGCTGGGCGGGGCGATGGGGACGTTCGCGATCTGGAAGCAGGCGGACGAGAAATGGGGATCGTTTGAAGGGGCGGCTTGGCTGGCGGAGCGCGAGAAGCGGCCGGTGATTCTGATTCGCAACAAGCCTGCTTACGGGAATAGGCCGTGGCGATTGCGATCCTTGCGGGCCACACTGCTGGCGGGATTTGATTCGGGAATCGTCAGTGATGAGGGGTACTATTTTTACCGGATCGCGCCGAAGGTGGAGGAGTCGGCAAGTGCGCCGGCGACGCGCAGCGGGGGATGAGCGGATTTCGCCGGGAGAATCGAGGCCGCTATACTTGGCAAAGCTGACGTAGTCTTAAAGGTGAAATTATGCCGGAAGGCCAGGAAAAGCGTCCCGTGATTGTGTCGTCGGACATGGCGCGCGAGGTACGGATACCGCCGGGGCAGGTCGAGACGAAGAAGTGGCCGGTGCTGCATTATGGGGATGTGCCGCAGGTGAACCTGGCGGAGTGGGATTTTCGGATTGTCGGGGAGGTGGAGGCCCAGTGGAAGTGCAACTGGGAGACCTTTCGCGGGTTGCCGTGGGTGGATGTGAAATGCGATATTCATTGCGTGACGCGGTGGAGCCGGTTGAACAATATGTTCAGCGGGCCGAGCACGCGGACTGTACTGGCCCAGGCGAAGGTGAAGCCGACGGCCACGCACGTGCTGGTGCACTGTGAGCAGGGGTTCACGACGAATCTGCCGCTGGAGGAGTTTCTGGGGGAGGATTGCCTGTTCGGGATCGAACACGATGGCAAGGCGCTGGAGCCGGATCACGGCTGGCCGGTGCGGCTGGTGGTGCCGCGACTGTATTTCTGGAAAAGTGCAAAATGGGTGCGGGGCATCGAATTGATGTCTGCGGATGTGGCGGGGTTCTGGGAGCAGAACGGTTACCACATGCATGGGGACCCGTGGACGGAGGAGCGGCATTCTTGGGAGGCGTAGGGAGAACGGAAACGCGAAAAATGAAACGCGAAATGCGAAACGGAGGGTGGGACGACCGTGGTGGGGGGATTTTGTGGGGTGAGAGCCTGATGAGGGGTGGGTCCGATAGCAGAGAAAACAATGATGCATAGGCGGTTTTCGAAACCGTGGCGGGGGGATTGTACGGGTTGGTCGTTAAGCGGGGCTTTGCGCCAACCGATCTATTTCGGGACCCTTGACGGTCCGCGATGGCAGGCAAACCCATGGGTGAATGATGGTTGCAGCGACCACGGAACAGAAACCGGATCTCGGAACGATTCTGCAGAACGCGGTGACGGCGCTGGGCGCGGTGATCGCGGAAAAGCCGGATACAGATCGGCTGTTGTCAGAATTGGTTCGGCTGAGCGGGGGAGCGGTTTCGGCGGGTGGGGCGGGCATGTGGATTACCGATTCGCCGGACAAGCCGGAACTCGTGCTGGAGCAGAGTCTGGTCACATTGGGCTTGATGAATGGCCAGACGATTGTGAACGGGATTGTCAGTGCGGTGCGGCGTTGTGCGCGCGAGGCGAAGTCGCTCATTGTTCCGCCGTTCTTTGTGGATCACGATGCGGGCGACATACCGGTGAATCCTTCGCCGTTCGAGCTGTTGTTTGTGCCGATGAAATTGCACGCAAAAGTGTCGATGGTGCTGATGATGGCGGTGCCGCCATCGGCGACGACGGGAAATGACGCCGCGGCACATCGCACGTATCTGAATTTTCTGGCGCGAATGATCGGTGCAGCGGAGAGTACGCTGATCGAACGGCAAATGTCGCTGATCGAAAAGGATCGCGGGACCAGCAGCAAGTTGGTGCGATTTGCGGATGAAGTGCACAAACATCTGTTTTTGCATCAGGTGGCGGTGGACATTGCCAACCTGACGCGGGACGTGATGGATTCCCAGCGGGCGACGGTGGAGTTGTACCCGCGATTGAAAAAGAAGATTTTGGCGGTATCGAACGTCGACGAACCGAACAAGCGGGCGAAAATTTTCCAGGTTCAGCGGCTGATATTTGATTATGTGCGCGATCGCCAGGTGTCGGTGATGCTCGATCGCGAGGCGGCCAAGCAATTGGTGAGCGATCCGGTGCTGCAGGATGCGGCCGTGGCGTACTTTGCGGCAACAGAATTTGAAGCGTTTCTGGCGGCGCCGATCAAGTTGGATGATGCGAAATCGACCGTCAAAGGCGTGATCCTGGTGGAATACGCGAGCACTGCGACGGCGCAGGCGAATTCGGCGATGCTGTCGGATGTGGCGCGGCTGTGCACAGGCGCGGTGACCAACGCGATGGAATTCGAGGCGATTCCGCTGCGGCATGTGCTGCACGGCATGGCGCGGATGTGGAAAAAACCGACGGGAACGCGGAAGGCGTTGGCGCTGAGTCTTGTGGCAGTGGTGACGATGGTGATCGTGCTGCTGGGCGTGATACCTTTTGATTTCTCGATTCGCGCGGATTGCCAGCTTCGGCCGATGGCTCAGTTGTCGATCGCGGCGCCGGTGGAACAGCGGATTCTCGACATTCCAGTGCGCGCGGCGGAGCACGTGTATCCGAAGCCGGCGGATGGCGAAAGCCGAAACGGCGCGAAGCCGCTCGCTATTTTTGATAGTACCGAATTAATAGCTTCACGCGCCGAGCAATACGGAAAACGCGGTGAACTTCAGGTGCAACTTAAGGAGGCGGAGCGGAAGGGGGAAATTACGAAGATTGGGGGGATCAAGCTGCAGATCGAACAGGTGGAAAAGCAGATTGCGCTGCTGGATCACCAGATCGACCAGTGCACGGTGTGGAGCCCGATCGAGGGGATCGTGCTGACGGAGAAGGTGGAGAGCAAGAAATGGAGCACGCCGCGGAAGAGCGATCCGCTGATGGAAGTTGCGAGCTTTGCGGATTGGGAACTGGCGGTGGATGTGCCGGAGAGCGAAGTGGCGACAGTTCGTGCGGCGCTGCTGAAGGCGACGAAGGAATCGAGCATCGACGGCCAGGCGGATAAGGGCATCGAAGTGGAATACATCCTGTACCCGTGGCCGGATCAGCGGTATGCGGTCAAGGCGCGCGGGATTGCGACGCTGCTGCCGGCATCGATGCAGAGCAAGAACGCGAACGTGTTTCGGCTGCAGGTCAAACTGGATCCGAAGAGTTTGCCGCCGGGGATTTCCATGAGCGGCGTCACCGGCCGGGCGAAGATTCACGTGGGCAGTCAGCCGCTGGCGCAACAGTGGACGCGCGGGGCGGTGCGATTGGTGAGAATGATGATGTTCTTTTGAGGGACGGAAGGTAGTAGACAGTAGACGGTAGACAGTAGACGGGGCAACAAACGTTAGGACGTGAATGGCTGCGGAAGAGAAAAAAGATTTTCGGGTGGCGGTGGGATCGGAGCCGGCGGATCGGGCGATCGCGCCTATCCGGGCGGATCTGCTGATCAGTCCGCAGCTTTTCTACGGGCAATTGTGCTTTGTGATCAAGGACCCGGTGACGCTGCGGTACTACCGGCTGCAACCGATCGAACATTTTCTGGTCACACAGATGGACGGCAGCCGGACGGCGCGCGATCTGCTGGGCCTGCTGCATCAGCAGTTTCCGGATACGTCACTGACGGTGCAGGAAGTGCTGCGATTCGTGGGCATGCTGCACGAATCGCACATGCTGGTGGGCGAGGGCGTGGCCCACGCGGAATGGCTGGCCAAGCGGCGGACGATGGCGCGGAATCGCCGCTTTACGGATATGGCGCAGAACTTTCTGTTCTTCAAGATTCCGCTGTTCCATCCGGACAAACTGCTGACGCTGATGGAAGAATCGCTGGGCAAGATCATCTTTTCCTGGGGGATGGCTTGGGCGGCGATCGGCGTGGTGCTGCTGGCATTGTGGCAATTGCTGCTGAACATGGACCGCCTGTCGCATCTGCCTTACAGCCTGTTGAGCTGGCAGAACTTGATGATCCTCTACTGCGTATTCATCGGGACGAAAGTGTTCCACGAGTTCGGGCACGGGCTGACGACGAAGCATTTCGGCGGGGAAGTCTCCAGCATGGGCATCATGCTGTTCATTTTCACGCCCAGCTTTTACTGCGATACCAGCGATGCGTGGATGATTCCGTCGCGGGCGGCACGGTTGTGGATCAACGCGGGCGGGATTGTCGTGGAACTGGTGATTGCGGCACTGGCGACGTTTGTCTGGCTGTACGCGCAGGATGACACGATGGTGAGCCAGATCGCGATGAACGTGATGATTTCGTGCTCGGTGGCCACGGTCATTTTCAATGCCAATCCGCTGATGAAGTACGACGGATATTACTTCCTGGCGGACCTGCTGGAAGTGCCGAACCTGATGACCAAGGGCAGGCAGTTCATGGGGTATTACGTGCAGAAGCACGTGCTGGGGCTGAAGCCGACGATGCCGCCGGATCGCAAGCGGTTGTGGTGGATGGTGGCGTACGCGGTGGGGGCCGGGGTGTATCGTTGGGTGATTCTCTTTGGGATCGTGGGGTTGCTGTACTACTTTTTCGACAAGTACGGGATGGGGCCGATCGGCGTAATGCTGGCGGTGGCGTATGTGGCGCTGACGGTGCTGTGGCCGACGGTCAAGGCGATGAAGTTCTTGTGGAAGCAGCGGTGGGATGTTTCGCGGCGAATTGCGTGGGTGGGGGCGGCGGGCATGGCGGGATTTGGGCTGCTGGCGGGCATCGCGATGATTCCGCTGAAGCACTCGATACGCGAGCCGCTGGTGGTGCTGAGCCAGCGGGATGAGCCGATCTTCGTGCAGACGCCGGGGTACCTGGATGCGGTGGACAAGGATGTGGGGGAGGCGGTGAGGTCGGGGGATGTCATCGCGCGGCTGAGCGATCCGGCGACGCAGAATCTGCTGGACAAGGCGACGGCGCTGCGGGATGAGGAAGTGCAACATGCCACCAATGCGGCGATGGAGAACAAGCCGGCGGTAATGGCGGCGGCGAACATGGCGATTGAGGCGTACAACAAGCAGATTGAGTTGCTGCGGCAGCGGATGACGGAATTGGTATTGCGGGCGCCGATGGATGGCGTGGTGATGGCGGAGACGCCGCTGAAGCGGGTGGTGGGAAATTTCATTCGGCCGGGGGAACAGCTTTGCCGGGTGATTCGGACGGACCGGTTGCAGGCGCGGATCAGTTTGCCGCAGCAGCAGGCGGCGATGGTGCAGCCGGGGATGAGCGTGCGGATACGGCTGTGGTCGAGTCCGGGCGCGGAGATTGTTTCGAAGGTGGATCGCGTGAGTTCGACGGTGAGCGATCAGTTGATTCATCCGGCGCTGGCGAGCACGATCAAGGGGGAGGTGGATGTGAAGGCGGACGAGGAGGGGCATATTCGTTCGACGAGCCGGCGCAGCACGGTGATTATCGATTTGCCGACGGGGTTGGCGCAGGGAGATGCGTTCTGGGCGGATGGGATGACGGGGCGGGGTGAGATTGTGGTACGGAGCACGACGGTGGCGGGGCGGATTTGGCGGGCGGTGCTGGATTCGACGACGCCGGATTGGCATCTTTAAGGTCAACTGTCAGTGGGTAGTGGTCAGTGGGGATGACAACGGTAACGCGAAGGCACGAAGTGCACGAAACGCGAAAGTGGAAACGCAAATTTTCAATTATCAGTTTTCAATTTTCGAGTTTCAAGATTCGAGGGTTGGATGCTTTTTGGGGATGGGGGAATGTTGCGTTTGGCGGGGAATGGGGTGCTATTATCAATTGGAGCCAGGCACCGGGTGGCGGCGTGCGGAGGGATCGTAGGCGGTCCGGTCCGTGACGGCTGTCACAGATTTTTCTCCTTTTTCAATTTATCGGCCTAAGAGCCCTTGCTGGGGAGTTTTCCTATGGGGCAGCAGTTGACTCATTTGCGGGAAGCGGATCTGGAGGGGTTGTTTCATTCGCTGGAAACGGAGGTGCAGGATCCGGCGGAGCTGCCGGCGATTGCGGGGCGGCTCAAGCAGGAACTGATTCGGCGGATTCGGGCCGAGGTGGCGCTGCGGGCGAGCGAGGCGCGGTTGACGGTGGCGATGGAGGCGGCGCAGATGGGGACGTGGGAGCGGAATCTGAAGACGGGGGAGGATTTCTGGTCGGAGCAGGAGGAGCGGCTGTTCGGGTTGGCACCGGGCAGTTTTGCCGATGCACACGCGGCGTTTCTGAAAATGGTCGAGCCGGAAGATGTGCCGAAGCTGGCGGAAGCGGAACGTCGGGCGCTGGAGGAGAACGCACAGTACCGTTCGGAGTTTCGAATCCGCTGGCCTGACGGCTCGGTTCACTGGATGGCGGGAGTGGGCAACGTGATTCGGGATGAACAGGGACAGCCGCTGCGGATGGTGGGGGTGACGATGGACATCTCGGAGCGGAAGCGGGTCGAAGAGGAGTTGCAGGCGCATCAGCAGCGCTTGGAACTGGCGCAGGAAGCGGGGCGGATCGGGACGTTTGAATTCGACTATCGCAGCAAGCGGTTTCAATGGTCGGCAGAGACGGAGGCGTTGTACGGGCATCCGGAAGGCGGAATCGGAAAAGCGGCGGAGGAGTGGGCGCATCGGGTGCATGCGGAAGATATACCGGTGGTGGAGACGGAGTTGTATGAAGCGGCGATGATGGGGCGGTACGTGCGCGATTTCCGGGTGATCTGGCCGGATGGGAGTTTGCACTGGGTGCAGGCGCGGGCGAAGGTGTTTTTTGACGAAAAGGGAAAGCCGCTGCGGATGGTGGGGGTGAACGTGGATATCAGTGCCGCGAAGCACGCGGAGAAGGAGCGGATGGAGTTGTTGCATCGCGAACAAGTGGCGCATGCGGATGCGCAGGCGGCGAACCGGTCGAAGGATCGGTTTTTCGCGGCGCTGTCGCACGAGTTGCGTACGCCGCTGACGCCGGTGATGACCGCGGCGCAGTTGCTGGAGAAAGATCCGGGGATTGTGGGTGGGAACCGGGAACTGGTGGAGATGATTCGGCGGAACGTGGCGCTGGAGGCGCGGTTGATCGACGACCTGCTGGACTTGACGAGGATCAGCCGCGGGAAACTGGAGTTGAGTTTTACCGCGACGGACATTCATGAGACGTTGCGGCAGGTTGTCGAGATGTGCGACGCGGATATCCGTGCGAAAGAGATCAAGGTGGTGATGGAAGCGCAGGCGGCACGTCCGCAAGTGTGGAGCGACAGCACGCGACTGCAGCAGATTTTGTGGAACCTGATCAAGAACGCGGCGAAGTTCACGCCCAAGGGCGGGAGCATTACGGTGCGCACGGAGAACACGAACGACGGATTTCTGACCTGTACGATCCAGGATACGGGGATCGGCATTTCGTCGAAGATGCTGCCGCGGGTGTTCAGGGCGTTCGAGCAGGGGGGGCAGGAGACGACGCGGGAATACGGCGGGGTGGGCATCGGGCTGGCGATTGCCAATGGGCTGGTGGATCTGCACGGTGGGACGCTGACCGCGCACAGCAAGGGCAAGGGCGAGGGGGCCACGTTTGTTCTGCGGTTGCCGATTGCGTCGATGGCGCAGTCGAACAGCCAGGAGACGACCACGAAACGGAATGCTCCAGTCACCAAGCGAACGGGACGGATTCTGCTGGTAGAAGACAATCAGGATACGGTGGCGGTGATGGTGCGGCTGCTGCGGTCGTTCGGCTATTCGGTGCGGACGGCGGGGACGGTGGCGGATGGATTGCAGGTGGCGGAGATCGAGCGATTTGATCTGCTGATTTGCGATATCGGTTTGCCGGACGGCAATGGCCTGGCGTTGATGCGGCAGCTTTCGGCGCGGCGACCGATCAAGGCGATTGCATTGAGCGGGTATGGGACGGATGAGGATGTTCGGCAGGCGCACGAGGCGGGATTCATGACGCATCTGACGAAGCCGGTGAATATGGAAAAGTTGGAGGAAGTGATATTGGGGATAGTGGGGTGAGGAGCGAGGATGGACGTAAATTAGCCACAAGACGCGAATGAACACGAATGGCGGAAATTAATTTTCAATTTTCAATTTTCGTGGCTTAGGGTTTGGGACTTAGGGGCGGGCGGGGAATTCTGGGTAAAAGGGGGCAATACGAAGCGGTGGGTGTCCGTTAGACCTCTACGCATTTCGAAAATGGTTGAAAGGATTGCCATGAGTGACGCCTCAGGTGGGGATATCGAGCTGTTTCGTCAGGCGCGGGCGGCGCGGGACCGGGTTACCGCGGAGCTGCACAAGGTAATCGTGGGGCAGGATACGTTGATCGAGAATGTGTTGATCGCGATGTGTGCGGGGGGGCACGTGTTGCTGATTGGGGTGCCGGGGCTGGCCAAAACTTTGCTGGTGAGTTCGCTGGCCAAGACGCTGTCGATGAGTTTCAAACGGATCCAGTTCACGCCGGACATGATGCCTTCGGATATTACTGGGACGGAGATATTGGAGGAGGATCACGCGACGGGGCGGAAGGGGTTTACGTTCGTGCAGGGGCCGGTGTTTACGAATCTGCTGCTGGCGGATGAAATCAACCGTACGCCGCCGAAGACGCAGGCGGCGCTGTTGGAGGCGATGCAGGAAAAGCACGTGACGGTGGGGAAGAAGACGTACGTATTGGAAGAGCCGTTCATGGTGATGGCGACGCAGAATCCGATCGAGCAGGAAGGGACGTACCCGCTGCCGGAGGCGCAGTTGGATCGCTTCATGTTTAATTTGTGGGTGGATTATCCAGCGGATCACGAGTTGAAGCAGATCATCAAGAGCACGACGGCGGGGGTGATGCAGCAGCCGTCGCCGGTGCTTTCGGGGGCGGACGTGATGCAACTGCGCAAGACCGTGCGGATGGTGCCGATCAGCGATCATGTGCTGGATTACATCGTGAAGCTGGTGACGGCGACGCATCCGACGAACGAGGGGAGCCCGGAGTTTTCGCGGAAGTACCTGGCGTGGGGGGCTGGTCCGCGAGCGGGGCAGTATTTGGCGCTGGGCGCCAAGAGCCGCGCGATGTTGCGTGGGAATCTGCAGGCGACGGTGGAGGATGTGCGGGCGGTGGCGCACAACGTTCTGCGGCATCGCATTTTCACGAATTTCACGGCGCAGGCCGAAGGGATCGATGTTGACGTCATTATCGATCGGCTGCTGGCGCATGTTGTCGAGCCGGCGCTGACCAAGGTGGCTTAACCGGGGACCGTCATGCCAATGATGCCGGCGATGCGGTTTCTGGATCCGAAGATTCTGCGATCCATCGCCAATTTAGAATTGACTGCGCGATTGCTGGTCGAGGGGATGTACGCCTCGCGGCATCGGTGTCCGTTTTACGGATACAGCGTGGAGTTTGTGGACCACCGGGAGTACAGCCCGGGCGATGAGCCGCGGACGATCGACTGGAAGATGCTGGCGCGGACGGAACGCTATTTTGTGAAACGTTTCGAGATGGAATCGAACATGAACGTCGTGTGCCTGCTCGACGTGAGCGGTTCGATGGGGTATCAGCCGGAGGATCGGGGGAGGCTGACGAAGCTGGAATATGCGAGTTACCTGGCGGCGGGGTTGAGTTATTTGGTGAAGCAGCAGCAGGATTCGCCGGGGCTGGTGACGTTCGACCAGACGATTCGCGATTTTGTTCCGCCGCGGCAGGGGCAACGGCATCTGTTTACGATACTGGCGAAGCTAGGCGCGCTGGCGGCGCGGGAGAATACGGATCTTTCGCAGGTGCTGCGGCTGATTTCGCAGCGGCTGACGCGGCGTGGCGTGGTGCTGCTGATTTCGGATTGTCATGGAGACACCGGGGCGACGGCGGATGGGATACGGCATTTGGTGGCGCATGGTCATGAGCTGATTCTGTTTCACATCATGGATCACGATGAGGTGGTGTTTCCGTTCAAGGCGCTGACGAGTTTTCGCGATCTGGAGTCGCGGCGGGAAGTGATGAGCGATCCGATTCGGCTGAAGAAGAATTATCTGCAGCGTCTCGGGAGTTTTCGCGAGACGGTGAAGGCCGGATGCACGTCGGTGGGCGCTGATTACCGGTTTATTGATACGGCGGATCCGATTGAGTTGGTGTTGCGCGATTACCTGCTGTATCGGCGGCAGAGGGCGCGATGAGGATTGAACCACGAAGACGACGTAAATTAGCCACAAATGAACACCAATGAGCACAAATCAAAAAGAGATTGGGCACATGAGGATGGCGACGGGATAGGCAATCAACAGACACAGACACGGACAGGGTGATAGATTGGATTTTTGGTAATGATGTTTTTGTTTCCAGCGATGCTTGCGGGGTTGCTCGGCCTGGGGGTGCCGACGATTATCCATTTGATTGCGCGGCATCGGTTTCCGGTGCAGGATTTCCCGTCGATCCGGTTGCTCATGCGGGAGGAGCGGACGAATGTTTTTGCGCCGAAGCTGGTGGATGTGGGGCAGTTGCTGCTGCGGCTGGCGGTGTTGTTGCTGCTGGTGCTGGCGATGTCGCGGCTGTTTGGCGGATGGCTGACGAATGAGCCGGCGCCGCGGAACGTGGTGGTGGTGCTGGATTGTTCGGCGAGCATGCGGATGCTGGCGGGCGATGGGAAAGATGGGGGAAAGACGACGCTGTTTGATGTGGCGAAAAAGCGGGCGCACGAGCTGTTTTCGGCGGCGACGCCGCCGAGCCAGTGTGCGCTGGTGACGGCGGGGGCGGAGGCGCGGGTGGAAGGTCGCGGATTGACGCGGCTGTCGTCGGGGATGGAGGGGGAGATGGCGGGGGTTTCGCCGGTGGAGGCGCTGGATGCGGCTGCGGCAACGGATGGGACG
>Ga0114951_10004006_pt1 | contig 14727 bp, 16 predicted proteins | sample AM7aDNAmetaG_FD_88677 | JGI IMG/M metagenome (GOLD analysis project Ga0114951, IMG submission 88677) | Freshwater microbial communities from Finland to study Microbial Dark Matter (Phase II) - AM7a DNA metaG | ecosystem: Environmental > Aquatic > Freshwater > Lake | place: Finland: Lake Alinen...
ATCCTGGTGAGATCAAGGTTACTCTCATCAGAGAGACGAGGACTATAGAGTTTGCTAGGTAATTACTAAAAAGCCGGGCGGAATACCTTTTCTTTGTATCGGTTAAGGTCGCCCTGGTCAATTGCAACCGTATCTTGCCTTGCCAGAGGCGGCAAGATACGGGCAATTGTCAGCGGGCTCAGATCACATTAACCGATACAAAGAAAAGGTATTCCGCCCGGCTTCCAATTCTTGCAAAAAGATATCAACAGTGACGTAATATGAGGGTCATTGCTTAAAATACGGCTTACTATATAATAATGAGCGTAGTTCGAAACTCGATCTGATTTCGCAGGTCAGCGAAAGAAGGGCCGAGACCATATTATTAACATTAAGTACACAATAATGAACAAAGCAAATATTGCAGATGCAGTTCATGGAGTTCTCGGCGGAACCAAAGTTCAGGCTGAGCAGGCAGTTGAGACTATGATTAGCTCGATCGTTGATGCTCTCAAAAAGGGCGATGAGGTTTCTATCGCCGGTCTCGGTATCTTCTCAGTCAAGCAGCGTGCAGCTCGTGAAGCTCGCAATCCTCGCACCGGTGAGGCCATCAAGGTCTCGGCCATGAAGGTTCCGAAGTTCCGCGCCGCAAAGGCTCTCAAGGAGGCCGTTAAATAACCCCTTTCTCTCTTACCTTTCCTGTGGAAATGAGCAACTTCATTTCCTCTGCGAATCACAAAAACCGCCCTAAAGGCGGTTTTTGTTGTATTGGTGAGCCATAAATTGGTAGTTGATAACTTAGATTGTATGAGTCATATATAGTGCTATCATTAAAGCGAAGGAGTTTTCTTATGAGAAAAGATCTTTTTGACCTCACCTGTTCGCTGATTTTCGGCAGCATACCTTGGGCGATCGCATTCTTTGTTGCTCGTCCAGTCCTGCTGCGTGAATTCAGGACTGACCATCCGTTGTTCATCGTCACCTACGCCATGTTCTTCCTTGCCGTGTCATACGGGACCGGCCATTGGCTTGTGGAGCATCTGGCGGGCCAACACAGCAAAGAACGTCATGCGTGAACAATTGGCGTGCTTCTCTGATGACTACCCTCCTTCAATCTGTCGAGGGTAGTTTTTTGTAGGTGATCTCTGTAATCACTGGGTGAGTTCTAATTACAAAAAAGCACACGTTATGGTTAAACGTGTGCGATTGCGTTGGTTTGATGGATTGGATCCTTCTTTTGAATGGTGCTGAGCACTACTTATTTGGAGTATAGTAGTTCTCGAAGTTTGGCGGTATATTCGGCCAACCATTTGCTATAATCACTTGATTAGTCATCGTTGCTCCTCTGGCAAATATCAAGCAACGATATATCCCAGATTTTTCAGCTACTGTGTAGGCTTCCCAAATAGGATAGCCGCTAAACCGGATTGAGTAGCCGTTGGCTAACGCCGTGTTTGTGGTAGAGATGACGCGGACGACTTCATCCCGCATAAACTTCACACAGTAGTCGTTAGCTCCAAATTCGAACGCCTCCGATGGTTTCGCTTTCAACCAGACACAACCAGTGATGGCATCAAACTCTAAACTGATCGCGTGCCTGTTGAAGTTTGTGTAAGTTACGCTCAACGTCTTTCCTTTAGGAAATGCGGGTTCAGGGAACTTGAACATATTGTTTTGCGCGCAAGCCATGAAGGTGAAGAAATAGGTAAGTGCAAAGATCGTTTTCATAATTTCTCATTTTGCAGATTGATTATTGCTTGATTACTTCACCAAATGGTTTTTCGTCATAGCAGAGAATAGCTCAATGAATGAGCTCCTTTCTGCTATGACGGATCAACATATATTTTCAAAGATCTTACCGGCTATCTGTCAATATTATTATACACAATGCCAATAATGTCAAAATATCCTTATAAATCATACAAATAGTAAACAAAGTGTTTACTTTAGCCTACCCTTTTGATATCATATTTATGTGAATATCATCAAACCAAGCTCCATAGAAGATCTCATCATTATGCTTCTGCAGAAAAGCTCTATGCCTATAGTTAAACTCATCGAGGCCATTGATAAAGAGCGTTCTGGAACGACCAAACAAGGCGTTTACAATATGATCAGAAAGCTGAAGAGGCAGGAGATCGTGGTGGTACATAACAAAAGCATCAGCTTGAGCGGTGTTTGGCTATCAGCCATGGAAGAATTCTTCGCTCAAGCTAGAAATATCACCAAGAGCGGCAGGATGTCGAGCGATTCATTCCTGAATCTCGCTCAAGGCGAAAAGATCCAGTACTATTTCCGGGATCCCATACTCACCGATGCATTCTGGTCCCACATATTCATAACTCTAGTCGATGTCTCGGCTCCAAAGACTCCTGTATTGATTTATAACCCTCATGAATGGTTCCTGCTTGTCAGAACGGACAATGAGGTGGATCTATTCAAGCGCATTCACAATAGAGGCCAGCAATTAGCCGTGCTTGCGGGCAATGCCACAGCCCTCGATAAGTCGGCTCGTTCATTCCTGAAAGATTCAAATGCTATGTATGAGACGCTCGCCAAACCGCTTTTTCCAAAGAATAATTATTATGTGAATATAATCGCTGATTTTGTCATCGAAGTCTGGATCGATCAGAAGATAAGCATTCAATTAGACGAATTCTATAAGCAGAGTAAGGTCTTTAATGATGCAGATAAGCAGAGGCTGGAACAGATCTTGATGCAAAAAGGCCGAAACAGGTTTTCTATAACCCATAATAAGAGAAAAGCGGATGCTTTAAGGAAAAAGATAGGAAAATACTTCTTTCTTCATCGGGAAAGCGATAAATAGTTACATATCTAAACTGCTTCAATCCCTACAATTATTCTACTGCTGACCAATGCTAATTCCCCGCACGAAATCATTCACTTTTGTAGCGTATTTATCGTAATTCGCTTTGCTCGCTGAAAAATCAACGCGCACGGTCTGGTATTTTCCATCAAAGAAGAATGTCTCCGAGATCGTATCTCCGACCGCTCGCTCGATATGATACATCTGCAAATCGCCGCTCTTATTCGGAATGATTTCGGTTGCGATGAGCCCATCCTTCATTTTCTGTCCGATCTCGTAGTAGATCTGGGCATTATATGATTCAGTGCTAGTGGATACAGCGATCGCGATGCTGGAGAAGTCTACATGTTTAGTCTGTTGATTTGGTGATAGCACGATGCTTTGGCCTCCTGGAACTCCTTTGGTCTGCCAATGCTGTAGCGCCCAACCTGGAACATTGAGAGAGAAAGCTCCATAAGCAAAATAACCTACCGTATTGCTCTCAGATTTTACAGGTGTGAAATCGAAGGCGTCAGTTCCACCGCTGTCCGTAACGTCGATCTTTGGAACATTCACCACTGTCGATGTGGTCGAGCTAGAGAGCGGGCTAGTTGTGGCTTCATGGAAACTATAGGCGTCTATCGGCTGGGACCCATCCTGGCCTTTTCTAGATCCGAATAAATCTATGCATACCACCACTATAATGATCGCTAGTAATATTGATAATAGTTTTATTGTTGTTTTATTCATGGTGTGCGGGATGCGAGAATCGAACTCGCGACCACAGTTTGGAAAACTGTTATTATACCATTTAACTAATCCCGCATTGTCACGCTGTAGATTTCTATACTAGCAGATATCATCACTTTTTCTCAACTGCCTCTTTGATCTCATCGACTTCTTTCTTGATATCTTTGATCGCAGAGCGGATCTCCCCTATCTGGCCACTTTCTTCCCGGATCTCCTTCTCAGTCTTCTCTGTCGTTTTCTTCTCTTGTTTTAAGCCGCTCAAAATGACTGTATCTCCAATGAAATAAGATACAAAAAGTCCAGAAGCTAGAAGGATGGCCAACATAATGATGAGGTTGGTCGGTTCGTAGAATATCCAGCCAAGCCAACCTCCCTGCCCTTGTAGTATGTCGGCCGTGTGCCAAACCCCTCGCCAGAACAACACTATAGCTATGGCGCCAACAAGCGTGTACAGAATAGGATAGCGGCTCAAATGCGCGCGAATGTAGTCCTCAAGCTTATCGAAGAAATTCAGGATGTTTTTGAACATTTTAATAAAATAACCCCGCTCCCTCCTCGGCGCGACGAAGTGCCTTCGTTTGGCTGCGCTTCGCTCCGCCAAAGTCGCCACTTGTCGCCGCCTGCGACGGTCGCGGCTGACGCGGTTCGTTTTTTAAAATTACCGCCATGTCGGAGCGCCGGGATTCGAACCCGGAGTCACCTGTACCCAAAACAGGGATGTTACCGTTACACCACGCTCCGTGGTTACGAGAACCATCGTAGCATAAAACTCATTTTAGGCATAATTATTTCACATTGTTTTTGATTTTGGCGCTTTTCCATTTACATAATGACGTTCTTTATCCACCTGACTTTGGCCGTGCGTTGAATCATGTTCATGTAAACACATAGGATATGAAATTGAAATTCTATATCCGATTCGCCGTATTTTTCATTCAAGTAAGTTTCAACCATTCTACGCAAGTGTTTGATCTTCCAACCGTCTACATTATCCTCTGGCCGATGAGAATTCCGCAGTTTGTCCATGAAATGAGAAGTAACGCTTTTGACTTCAAAAAAATGAAGCGATTTGTCTTTGAGAGCTACTATGTCCAATTCCCCCCACTTTTTTTGATAATTTCTGTCTACTACGGTGAAACATCTAGATTTCAAGAAAGTACAGGCGATTTCCTCGCCGGTATTCCCTTTCGCTCTCTTATTGATCACGATATTCATAAGGTAAATAGTTGCGATGAATTAAGAGCATACATTTTATGACTTTTAAAGGATAATCATAATTATATAGCTCAACTAGCCCAAATATAGCATAGAAATTGTAGATATTAACAGTCTAAACGACGAGAATAAGCCATATTTCATGTCTTTTATCAACATTGTCCACAGACTTATCCCCAGTTTAGCTGTGGATAACACGATTTAGAGCCATACTTCAAGGACCATATCCACATGTGCTATATAGTTTTGTCTGACTAAGTCCCTAATTATGCACGCATACTTTACGGCTGTGCGGGTAGGGAGAATCGAACTCCCACCTCGTCCTTGGCAAGGACGCGTCCTACCACTAAACGATACCCGCATATTTAAATTTCAATAACTTCAGAAGTATAGCGTATAATTTATTTTTTTCAAAATCGCCTCATTTTCTTGTGCGCCCGGGGGGACTCGAACCCTCAATACAACGTCCGAAGCGTTGCGTGATATCCGTTTCACTACGGGCGCATCACGATTATCTTAGCACAGCATCATAATACTGTATTAATAGCTTTTGCCAAGCGATCATCTTTCGGAGCATATCGATTCTGGTTATAGTGATTCTCATGCAACCTTTATAGTTATCATTCTTTTTCACAGCGTGCGAAGATGGTTTATATATTGTCTTTTGTAGATTTTGGAGTGAAATACCCAGTAAGTTAGCCCAGAATTCTTCACATTTTTCATCCTTGTAGGCGTCATGGATGAATATTCTGTATTTGAGCAGGATTGGATTGGAAACTAGGTACTTTTTGATCCATTTAACCATAAGGGATACCATGTCAGGATCGGAATTAATAAATGCAAAACCACTATCTTTTTTTGATCCCTCTGCCCAGTAAAGCAGAATACCTGTGCTGAAAAATGGATCACTGATGTGTTTGTTGAATTAAGATTGAGCCTCACTGTTCACTGTTTTTTCCCGAAGAAGCCTTTTGTTTCTGAGAGAGATCGTCGTTTTCAAGCGACCTTTTGACATTCGATCAGATAATCGATCAGTAAGATCAGCGTTTTGCTTTTCAGTGAGCTCTATGTCTTTCAACCAGTAGGACAAAGAACTCTTTGGAACATTTAGTTCCTGCATAATTTCACTGTATGATTTACCGCCTTTTCTTAATTCCCTTGCGGCATGTTTTATTTGGACATTGGAATTCACGTTATGAAACAGTATATCATATGTACCATATATGAAAGTAAAAAAATAAATGTTAGCATTACTCATACTGTGACAAATAGCCCAATTCCAAAAGAAATTGTAAACGCTGTAGAAATCCTAGAAAAGGCAGGGTTTGAGGCCTTTCTTGTTGGTGGGTGCGTCAGGGACTTATTTCTAGGCAAAAAGCCCAAGGATTGGGATATAACTACCAATGCTAGGCCGGAAGAAATACAAAAGCTATATACAAAAACCGTTTATGAGAATGTTTACGGTACGGTTATTGTTATAGATGAAATTGTCGAGGATATTACCCTGCGTAACGTTGAGATCACTCCATACCGATTAGAGACCGGTTACGCTGATAATCGCCATCCGGATGAAGTTAAGTTCAGTGATAAGATTGAAGACGACCTCAAGCGCCGAGATTTTACTATAAACGCGATTGCCGTGTCCCTTTCTAATGGGGCTATAAAGGACATAATTGACCTATACGAAGGTTTTAAAGACATTAAGGATAGAACTATAAGGACAGTAGGAAAACCATCAGATCGATTCAATGAGGACGCTTTACGCATGATGCGAGCCATAAGATTGGCCGTGGAGTTAGATTTTTCAATAGAAGGTGAGACATTTTCAGCTATTAAAGTAAATAATCAGCTATTGAAGAATATTTCAATCGAGAGGGTTCGGGATGAATTCACAAAGATAATTATGTCTGACAATCCCAAGAAAGGCATAGAAATGCTTCATCAGACTGGATTATTGTTTCACGTGACACCTGAACTTGAAAAGGGGATCGGTGTTACACAGCCTCAAGCCCATGCTTACGATGTTTGGGAGCATTTGTTGAGGAGTTTACAGCATGCTGCAGACAAGCACTATAGCCTTGAAATACGTCTTTCAGCGCTGTTTCATGATATTTCAAAGCCTAAAACGAAGGCCTTTTCACGTGAAACGAATCAAATGACGTTTCATAGCCATGAAGTAGTTGGTTCACGTGAAACACGAAGAATACTAGAAAAAATGAAGTTTTCACGTGAAATCGTGGAAAAAGTTACTAAATTGACACGCTGGCATATGTTTTTCTCAGATACTGAGCAAATAACTCTTTCTGCAGTTAGAAGGATGATCGTCAATGTTGGTAAGGAAAATATCTGGGATCTCATGAATCTTAGAATCTGCGATCGAATAGGTACTGGTAGACCCAAGGAGGAACCGTATCGTTTGCGTAAGTACGAGTCTATGATAGAAGAGGCCTTGAGAGATCCAATATCCGTCTCTATGCTTAAAATCGATGGTCAGAGGCTTATGGAGGTGTGTGGTATCAAACCCGGTCCTAAGGTCGGTTTTGCTTTGCACGCACTATTCAATGAAGTCTTAGACGATCCCAAGAAGAATACGGCTGAATATTTGGAAACTAGAACAAAGGAATTAGTCATGCTTCCTGAACTTGATTTGATTAAGCTTGGCGATTCTGGAAAGGAAAGAAAGAAGGATGAAGAAGAAAGGGAGGTCGAAGAGATCAGAAAGAAGTTTCACGTGAAATAAATGAGTGCACGGAAGAAAAGTGTGCAGGAAATAGGCGTTGATGAATGAGCTTGGTGATAATATCGCTTTATTGCCAAAGCCGAATTTAGCAAGACACCACTGGTATTAGTTTCCCATTTCGTTTTGGCAATATAGCGATATTATCACCAAGCTTTTGGATCCATGCCTTTAAAGGACAGTTGGACTTTCTGTATTTATTAGCATGCAACTTAGCATGACTTTGAGTTATCCACAGTATGTCCTTTACATCGTGTCCTATAGGACATAAAATAGTTTCAGATCGGTTCGTTGTCCGAGGTGATGAATGTCTTTACATCAAAATAAGAGATCCGATATAATTTTGTTTTGATGAAAAGACATTCATCCAAGCGAACACTGTTCTTTCCAAAACTTAGTGCAGCACTGGGTAGGGCTGCATTCTCCTTGAAGTAGCGAACGGCTAGTTTTCATTAGCGTCCGTCACTTGCTTGGTAAGTAAATGACCGTGCATTTTGTCACAAAAAAATCATGCCTCCATCAGGAGAGCTCTAAAAAATAGACAAAGCATCGAGTCTGCCGAGGAAATGTCTGGATAGCGAGGATTCCACTCTTTTGGAATTCAGGTCAAGCGACCATAGCTCTTTCAGTCCGTTTCGCAAACTTCACCAAAACCGCGTAAGGCGTACTCACTTCGAACTATGAGGCCGCAATAACGCGGTTTTACTATTGAATAATTGCGATTTGTTTAGTAACCAAGAGTGATGGAAATTGTTTTGTTTGGTCAGGTAAGGTCGCCTTCACCAATTGCAACCATATCTTGCTTTACCGGAGGCAGCAAGATATGGGCAATTGTAGTTTCGGCTCAGGTCGCATTACCTGACCAAACAAAACGATTTCCATCACTCTTGGTTACTTCGCGATATTTTGATAAATGGCTTTCACTAGAGCCGTAGAATCATTCAATGACTATCTCGATAGGGCAATGGTCTGAACCCATTATTTGATCAAGCATTCTAGACTTCGTCACTCTTTTGATGAGGCCAGAACTGACAAAAAAGTAGTCCAATCTCCACCCCACGTTCCTGTCTCTGGCAAAGGTTTTCATATCCCACCAGGTATATGCGCCTATTTTATCAGGATTTAAATGTCTGAAGCTGTCAATGTAACCAGCTTTCACGACTTGGTCTAGCCAGGCGCGTTCGATGGGGAGGAAACCAGTATTCTTTTCGTTCTCCTTAGGGCGAGCTAGATCTATTTCCTGATGAGCGGTATTTACGTCACCACAAAAAATGATCTCATACCCCTTTTCTCTTAAAGCGTTGATATGTTTCAAGAAAAGGTCGTAATATTTCAATTTATATTCAAGTCTGTCAGGACCACCTCCGCCGTTAGGGAAGTAGTTGTTGAAAAAGGCTAGTTTAGGTATGTCCTTTATGAGGCCATCAAAATAGAGGCCTAGAAATCGCCCTTCTTGGTCGTATTCTGGAACTCCTAGCCCATATTCGATTTTTGAAGGCTTTATCTTTGAATATACTGCCACGCCGCTATAGCCTTTGCGGCCTTTTGAGTGATCGAAATAGGAGTGATAGCCTGGGGGATTTCGTACGCCTTCCTCTAATTGATCGGGATGAGCTTTTGTTTCTTGAAGACAGTAGATATCTGGAGATTCATTCAGGAACCAATCAAAGCCGCCTTTTTTTACATTGGCGCGTAGGCCGTTCACATTCCAGGAAATGATGCGCATAGGGTAATAATAACATTAATTCAGCTGCTCATTCAGACGCCTCGCTTCTTCCCATGCGAGCTCGTATATCTTCTTCATGACATCAGCGATCTCCTCGCTCTCTATTATGATCCCTAGCTTCTCTCGCCAGGAAGCGATCATGACCTTATTATCGTAGATGTTGATTTCAGGAGTAAAACTGAATCTATCGTGAGGAACCAGAAGGCTCACTCGCTTTTCGTCGCTATCCAAAGCAGAACGTTCGTGTGCCAAAGGCGTCTCAGGAAAGATTGCACGTATATGGATATTCTTGGCAGCCCTTCTCTTGAAATACTCTGGAAAATAATTGGGGATGCCATCATTCACATCTTCAACAGATGCATATGCCCGAATCGTCTCAGAACTAGTGAGAGTATCTTCATAGACATGTTTCAACCCTTCTGTCCCTTCGTAGAATTTGATTTTGGGACGGTTTTGTACGGCATAGACACGCAGCAGCTGAGGGACAAAATTCTCAGCTCGTTTGACACGATCTGAAGCCTCTTCGGCCTTTTTCTTGTAATGAGCGATCAAGCTTTCTGGCGGTTCTGCAGCATATTCAGTTTTTGGTTCCTTGCCAGACAGAGTGACGATCCCCTTGTTTATAAGAGAATCCAAAATCTCATATCCGGTCGTTCGATTTATCCCAGCTTTTCTTGAAATCTGCGACACTGTGCCCTTGCCTAGTTCTAATAAGGCAAGATATACCGTTGATTCTTTCTCGCTAAAATCCAAGGCTCGAAGCGTTGATTGTAGTTCACCGTTTTCTTTCATCATGGTTAGTATAATACTTCAATAATTCTGTGTCAACAAGTACCGACAGTATTATGTTGATATTCAATAATATATTGATAAATATGGAAGAAACAGCATAATAGCTGACGGAGTAGATTGACACTACACTGTAATAATGTTATTCTCGGAGCAGAAAAGACAGATTCTTTGACAGATGATCCGAATAATCATAGACCTTACATCTTCTCGATAGATGGAAGGTGGGCAAAAACCATATGGGCCCACCGTTCATCTCTCGAGTGAGACATATGCTATGTCATTCCGCTCGCGCGGAATTAGAAAATCACAAGAACGCTGATTTTCTTCATAAAATAGATGGAATTATCATGAAAAATCAATTTCCCAATGTCCCTACTTCCTTGCCTTCGAAGAGCGAGATCCCTTCCGGATTCAGTCTGATGGTTCACAAATTCAGTTACCCAAGCGATAGGCTCAACGAAAGGGTTGTGATAAGGGGTGAGCCCGTAAAGAAGCTTTTGACTCTCGATCTGAACATCCCTGAATCGGAATTTGCTAAAAAGGTGAACATCGCGCCTCCGGGAGACGCAAAGAGCGCGTTTGTGCGTAGCTACCCGTGCCCTCATCGGTGTCCAGGCTGCTTCAATAATGCGGAACTTCACAATCCCGTATTAACCCTCGAGGAAATCTGGAAGATCGTTGATCAAGCCCAAGAGCTCGGTCTAGAATCGGTGAAGTTTCTGGGGCCTGGAGAATTATTGGCCAATCCAGAGGTCTTTACTATCCTCGACGAATTTGAGCGTCGTGGTATCGTGATCGGTATATTTTCTAAGGGAGCCATTCTTGGAAACGACGACCTATCTCGCCATTACCACGGGATCGATTCGGACGAATTCGTTCGAAGACTTGCTTTGTATTCAAATACGACTTTTTTGATCGGTGGCCGATCGTTCGACTCCCGATTCGAAAACAGGTTCGTTCCTCGAAATGGACGACAAATCAAGAAAGGCTTCGATTATCATCTGTCTCGCAATCTTGCGATAGAGAGGCTATGTCGCGCTGGGATGAATGCCGATCTTTTTAGGCAAAGGCTAGCGCTGCTCTGTAATCCGGTGACCGCTGAAAACCTGAATTGTATCGAGGAGATATACAGGTGGGGAACAGAAAGGAACATCCCAGTGTATCTTCCACCTACCATGGTCAGCGGCAAAGGTCACAGCTTGGTGAAAGGCGCATCCGCCGGAAAATTCGAGGATGATTACATCGACCTTGCAGTTAGGGTGTACTCTTGGGCAATTGAGCGGGGAGTTATGACCCTCGAACGATTCGAACAAGAAGGACCGCATCCTTATATCGGAGTCGCGCCATGCAATCAGCTCACGCACGGCCTCTACATTCATTACGATGGGGCCGTGTGGCGGTGTCCTGGGAATGATACGCCAGATTTCATTGTTAATGAGAATGTCCGTAATGCGCCCTTGATTGACATCTGGAAGGGAAGCAAGAATTATCCTATCAATGAATTCAATAACGGTTGCGTTAAGGACGGAATCTCCCTGCCCCTGAGGTTCTATGAGGAGGTCAGGAAGAGGGTCACTCATCGACTGGTCCCGTAGCTTCGCAATGATTTTCAAAACACAACTCTGCGCGTTTGCTTGCGCAGAGTTTTTTCTTGATCAATCACCGTGAACTGGTAAGTATCATTTACTCTTATTATGAAACTGTTTATGAACCCTTTTCAATTCAGAGTCTGTAATGTGAGTATAGATTTGTGTAGTCCCGATATTGGCATGGCCCAGAAGCATTTGCACTGAACGGAGGTCTGCTCCGTTGCTTAAAAGGTCGGTAGCGAAGCAGTGCCTGATGACGTGCGGCGTTACTTTCTTGGATATGCCGGCTTTGATGGCATAATGTTTGATTATTCTTTCAATGGAGCGGGAAGTGAGACCTGTGTCTTCATTTATCTTCCTATCATCGCCGGCGACCTTGGCGAAAAGGGAATCACCCATATCGACTCGCTTATCGAGATATCTTTTGACGGCTCGTTTGGCCTCTTCGGAAATGAATACCACTCGGACTTTATCTCCTTTTCCCCTCACAGATAATTCATCGCCGTGAAGATCTATATCGCGGGGTAGGGAACAGAGCTCGGAGACGCGCAGGCCGGTGGAGAAGAGGAGTTCAAGTATGGCTTTATCGCGCAAAGCTTTTAATTCATCGCCCTTAGGAGCTTCGAGCAGCCTCTTCAATTCATCGGTAGAGATGAGGTTCAGATGCCTTTCGCCGACTTTCGCCAATTCAATATGCTCCGGCGACAATGCTTTAACATTCCTTTTGGCCAGATACTTCAAGAAGGCGCGCAAAGAAATCAGGTAGTAATTCTGAGTCTTCTTCTTAAGAGTTCCACCTACCTCGCTTTCCCCACGATTTCTACCTGAAGCCTGGCGATTGAGCCAGAGACGAAATTCTCGGATAACATCGTCAGTTATATCTTCGGCATTCTTGAGCTTGGAATGGTCTATGAAGCGCGTGAGGTAATGATCATAGTTTTCAACTGTCTTCAGAGCACGGCCCTTTTCTATCTCTATATATTCCAGAAATTGCTGTTTGAGCTCCTTAATATTGTGCGACATGACGATATTGTAGCATTAATGCGGGGAGCATTAATATGGTTGATTAATTTACCTAATTTCTAATTGACCTAATTAACCTAAGAAAATCCCAATGTCTAATTGGAACATTAGACATTGGGATTTGGGATTTTCTTAGTAATTAGGTAATTAGGTCAATTAGAAATTCTACAAGTTCTGCTCCTCCACTCCATTCGTGGCATTATTCAAGTCATTTTGCAGAGATTGGATGTCATCTGACTTTCCTGTGATCGGAGTGACGGCTGGCGTCGTGGTCGCATATGAACTATCGATCGTCGTGTTCGTGTTGTGAGATGCGGCGCTGTTCATCGGTATCGTCGCAATCGGTTCAGGCTCTGAATATGACTGGGAGATGACGGCGTAAAGAACAGCAGCGACTACCAAGATGAGGATGATAAGCACGATGATCATGAGCTTGGCTTTGTGGTGCGGCTTCTGTGTAAAATCGAGAGGGTCGTTTCCGTTGAATTTCTGGCCAGTCAGATGCTGCTCTGGCAATTCAGAGAATGATGGTTGTTGATTGTTTATTGGGGCCATGAATTTGATTTATGCTTTTAATCGTTAGTTGGTGGGAGGTGGGGGAGGAGTATTACTGTTATGATTTTGACCGGCAGCGCGGATGATCTCTGCTATGACATCAGACAGAGCTTTTTGTGAGCTTTTGACAGCTGTATGCACATCATCGACAAGCTTTCTTGCACCATCGAGATTGGCCTTCGGTTGGTCATTTGATTGAGTCTGGTCGCTGTTTTGAGGGACTTGAATGGTCGATGTCGCTGGAGCATAGGCTTTTAAGGTATCAATAGCTGAAGCCAGTTGAGACAACTGTGCATCAGCTGTGGCTAGAAGCTGCTTGGCTTTGCTCATATCTATTCCGCTCGCAGATTCTTTGTCTATGCGCGTGCCGATGCGTTTCCGTAGATTGGTGAGATTATTTATTGCCACCTCGAATTGTTTTGCCACATTCTCCTTTCTTTGGCGTATGGTATCGATTGCTCTCATCTCTATCCTGATCTGATTTTCACGATTGAAAATAGGTGTAGTAGAAGCATCTCTTGGAATAGGCCGTCCATCCTGACCCATCATAGGCGAAGTGCTTCCCATTCTTGGCGGGAATGGCCTGCCATCTTTGCCGAACATCGGAGGAGTCGTAGATCCAAAACGATGATCATCGCCTGGTCGTGGAAGCTTTTGTCCGTTTGGAGAGGTCGATGAATATGCACGGTTATCATCATTCAACCTTGGAGGCATCTCTTTGATAGGCGGGGTTGTAGAAGACATCCGGCCACTATTGCCTGATTTACCGGCTCGATCAGCGGCCCTTTTTCGAAGCTCTTGGATCTGTTCAGCACTGAGCTTGGGTGGAAAAGGCGGAAGAGGGGGCGGCTGTCTATTCACTGCCGTGGAATTCGGCGTAGGATTGGGCTCACCCAGAGCTTCTCTCTCGCTTTGAGCGTAATTGTCTTGCGATTGCTGCAAATCTGCGCGCACTCTATCTCTGATCGATCCCGCATTGACGCCTGGAGCGCTGTCGACTGTGGCGCCGATGCTGGAAGCCGCTCCTGTATCCAGCAATGTTTGTGCATTGGCAGGCTTGCTATTCAAGGCAATGGCCACTATGAATGAAATGAGGAGAAGGCTTGAGATTTCGACGGCCTTCATGGTAAAAGATCTGTTTGGCATGGATAATGAATTATAAGTTATTGTTAATTGGGATTATTGTAACATTTTTTCTTTGAATTGGAGGGTGGGGAGTAACTTTATCTTGTTTGGCCTTCGATAGATTCAATGATTCCATATACTATGTATTTCATATACTGCATGGAATCATTGCAAATCGTACTGTGTATAACTTTCGAAAAGCGGTAGGTCGGACCTCCAGATTGTAAAATATTTTCTTTGAATTTCAGCCAAGAAAAGACCCGCCAGATGTTTTTCGACATGGCGGGAAGCAGAAGGTCTGCTTAGTCCGAAAGTTTCTTTCAGCGGAACAATTCCGCGTGAGGTTGGTTGTCGCTGTGCCAACGCCGAAGCGAAGCGTCATCTAGATCGAAGAACAACTTCTTCAGTGTGTTAGCCTCAACATGTCCAT